>MDTB01055095.1_pt1 | contig 17003 bp, 14 predicted proteins | sample 811161 | NCBI WGS metagenome assembly MDTB01 (sample SAMN05326650, study PRJNA326480) | marine metagenome | isolation source: seawater | place: Mediterranean Sea | collected 2009
ACACAAAGTGTTCCCTTCAGGAACACCCTAAAATTGTAAGTTATTGATAATCAATTACTTAATAGGTAAGTTCGAGTCCAGTATCACCCACAAAAAAATGGTTTTTCAAAAAGAAATTACGCTAAAACCCTTTAAAAGGGGTTTTCATTTGATAACTAATTTTATAACTCCAGAATTAGTTGATATGACTGGTATAGTTCACCTTTTTATAAAACATACATCAGCAAGTTTGACAATTAACGAAAATGCCGATCCAAGTGTAAGATATGATTTTGAAACACACTTTAATAAATTAGTTTCTGAAGATGATAAACATTACACACATACTTTCGAGGGAAAAGATGATATGACATCGCATATAAAAAGCAGTATTTTAGGTTCATCTGTTTCGTTTCCTATTAAAAATGGAGAACCACAACTTGGAACATGGCAGGGAATATATCTGTGTGAACACAGAAATTATGCAAGCGGAAGAAAAATTTATATTACTTGCATTGGAAAATAATTATTTGTTTGTGATGTATGTAATTTAAAATTTTTAAATGAAAAAGATAATTACTTATATTTTTTGTATTTCTTTTACAATATCACTAGCATTTTATTTTTCATGGATAATTTTAAATCCAAAACTTTCATTTATTGATAGTCAAGACGTACTTAGAGAACCATTTTTTTTAATTGGTCTTTCGGCTATTTTTTTATTGATTTCAATTTGCCTGCTAATAGTTTTAATTTTAATTCACACTGGTTTTTTTCAAAACTTTCTAAAAAAATAGAATAGTATTGTTAAAACAATACTTATTAAAATGCATGTTCCAATTGGGAAGTATATTTTGGTATTTCCACTTTCAAATTTTAAATCTAGAGGATTTTTATAACCAATATTTTCTAATAACGTCCAAATACCTCCAACAATAACTAAAACTACTCCAATATAAATTAAATTTTTACCCATTATAATACATCAATTATTTCCTCCAGTTTGGAACTTCTGGAACCTTTTAAAAAAATAAATTTGGTTAAAATTTTATTGTTAGATAAATATTTTTTTAAACTTAATGTGTTTTCAAACCAATTTTGGATTACAATATTTTTAAAGGACGAACCAACCCAAAATGTAGAACTAAAATTCATTTTATTAATTTCATTGACAAGTTTTATATGTTCTTTTTGTTTATCATTTCCAAGTTCGGCCATTTCACCTATTATCAAAGTTTTATCTCCAACCTTTGTTTTTAAAGAGCTTAATGCTTTTTTCATACTAGATGGATTCGCGTTATATGCATCCATAATTAATATTTGTTCACCTCTAGTTATAATTTGAGAACGATTATTTAGAGGTATATAATTAGAAATCCCAATTACAATGTCATCATCACTCACACCAAAAAATTTTGCAACGCAAATTGATGCTACGATATTTTCAATATTGTAGTCTCCAAACAAATTTGTTTGGATTATTTTTTTTCTATAGTGGACACAAATTTTTGTTTTCTGATCTGATATTTTTAAATCTTTTTTTGAATATTCAATGATTTTGATTCCTTTTGAAGCTTCAACCAATTTAAAATTTTCAGAATTTAAAAAAATATAACCTTTATTTTTCTTTATGTATTTGTAAAGCTCTGTTTTTCCTTTTAAAACACCCTCAATTGATTTAAAACCTTCAAGATGTGCTTTACCAATATTTGTAATAAGGCCGTGTGTAGGATTTGCAATAGAACACAAAAAGTCAATTTCACCTAATTTATTTGCTCCCATTTCAATAATAGCATGTGTATGGAATTTGTTCAATCTCAGTAGTGTTAAAGGAACTCCTATATGGTTATTATAATTTCCTTTTGTAGTTAATGGTTTGTGTGAAACACTTAAATTTTTAGAAATAAGTTCTTTAGTTGTAGTTTTTCCATTTGATCCAGTTAAAGCAAATACAGGAATATTAAATTTACAACGGTGTTTTTTTGCCAATAGTTGTAGACAATTAAGAACATCTTTTACATAATAAATCTTTTTATCAGATCTAGCAATCGAATAATTATCTACTATACAACCATAAGCATTTTTCTGAATAGCTTGTTTAACAAATAAATTACCATCAAAGTTTTTACCTTTTAATGCAAAGAAAAGCTCCCCATCTTTTAAAATTCTTGAATCGGTTTGTACACCATTTGATTTTAAGAATAGTTCATAAACTTCATCAATTGAAGTCATTTTTAATCTCTCGGACGTTTTTTATTTTCAGTTGCTCCCAGGTAGGACATCGCACACCTAAACCCTATATAATCTGCAGACATAAATTCAGGCATTAATCTTCTTTGTGATGGATCAAGCCAGTAGGATCGGTCTTTCCATGAACCTCCTTTAACTACACGAGTTTGGTCCGACACTAATGACTTAACTTTTTCTCCGTCATTGATAACTTTACCTTTATTATCAACAGCAAACTTATACATTTCTTCTTCAGATGGATTTGATTTTTCATCTCCGTCAAGAAAATTTGAATTAAATGCTCTGTCAAAATTTGCTCTGAGTTTGGCATCTCCATCATTTATTTCAATATTTTTTACTTGACCAGGAAGTGACTTCACATAAATTTTGTTATTTGGCATTGTATCAATAACTATCTCATTTAATACAACAATTTTCCCATCTGGTCCAATTTCAGGTTTTGAATAAAGATTACCTCTATAATAACTCAAATCTGTAACATCGGTATTAATTATTGGTCTGTACACGTCTGCTACCCACTCAGACACGTTACCTGCCATTCCATAAAGTCCATAGTCATTTGGAGGGTATGTTCTAACTGGTGCCGAAATATCAGAACCATCATTTGACCATCCTGCAATACCACTATAGTCTCCTTTACCTTGTTTGAAATTTGCTAATTGGTCTCCTTCATTTTTTCTACTATTTGTACGAGTTGAACCACCAGACCAAGGATATTTTTTCTTACCACGATAATTATTGTATTCTCTTACTCCAGAAAGACCAAGGGCTGCATATTCCCACTCACTCTCAGTAGGTAAACGGTATTCAGGAAGCAGTAATCCATCTTTTCTTTTAACAAAATTGAAAGAAGATGAATCAGCATCTCTTTTTGGTTGTGCTGCTCTTCCAGCAACATCATTATAATTTCCACCGTAAGACTGATTAGGTGCTTTCAAATAAGTATCAGTGTAAAACTCATTTCCTGGAATAATGCTATCTATTTGTAAACTTACTGCTCGATCTAGAAAACCTTCTCTCTCAAGTATACTTTCATTAACTCTTTCAGTCCTCCACTTAGCAAAGTTCACAGCCTGTTGCCACGACACACCAACTACTGGATAGTTTCTAAAAGCTGGATGACGTAAATAATTGTTTACCATATCTTCGTTGAACCCAAGCGGGCTTCTCCAAACCATTGTATCAGGTATGGCTGAAAAATAAACTTCTTTATATTTTTCGTCTGGATTATCTTTATAAACTCTTTCTAGCCAATCCAAATACTCAAGGTACATCATATTGGTTACCTCAGTTTCATCTAGGAAGAATGAACGAACTTGGACTCTAACAGGAGAATTATTCCAGTCTCGCATTACATCGTCTTGCACTCGACCTTTTACATATGTTCCTCCTGGAACAAAAACTAGTCCAGGTCCTACTTCCTGACCTTTATAGTTTGTTTTGTATTGAAAGCCCCCACGGTTAGAATTTATATCCAAGCCTGTAGCTTGAGATACATTAGAGTTTCTTCTATTAGAACTGCAGCTAAATATTAACAAACTAACTGTTGATATAATAAATATTAATCTGAATTTTTTCATATTAATTTTCAATTCCTAACAATAGCGCAATATACAAATTAATCACTCTATTTTATTTATATTAACGATACATGGAATCATATATTATATAAACTACAAATACTAACAAAAACCAATTGACGTTATATTTATGAAATGCTTAAAAGAAAACTAAGATTCGTAATTTTGTTTGTTGTTGTTGGTTTTCAACAAATCTTCGCTCAAAACCCTAATTTACATCCTTTTTTAGACGTTAATAATATTTCTTGGCACCAATTTTCTGTTGTAGAAACTGGAATTCAAAAAATAACGTATCAATTTCTAAAAAAAATGGGTGTCCCAGTTGAATCCCTAAACCCTACAAGTATTAAAATTTTTGGTCAAGGAGGAAAAATGCTAAAATTAGAACTTAGTAATGAATTAGAGATGCTAAAAGAAAATCATTTGATGATTATTGGGGGTGATGATGGTTCGTTTGATAGAGAAGATTATATTTTATTTTATGGTGTATCTCAGAATTTTTGGAATGATGAAAGTAAAACATTCAAAAACTTATATAACAATACATCAAATTATTATTTGACATTTGGCACTGGTGTAGGGAAAAGAGTTCTCAAGGTAGATGGTAATATTTCACAAAATGGGAACATTATATCTTATCCAATATACACTGAATTTATAGAGGAAGATAATTTCAATATTGGTTCATTGGGTAGGAGATGGTTTGGAACCAGATTTTTTGAAAATCAGACCGAGAGTTATGATTTTTTAATTTCAAATTTGGTGGAAGATTCTAAAATTGATGTAGTGGCTAGAGTTGCTTCTGAGTCTAATACAACATCAAGTTTTACTTTATCTGTTGGAAATCAAACAAGAACAGAGTTGATATCTAAAAAATCAAGTACAAATATTGCCAATGAGCCTTTAACTCAATATAATTCAATTTCTGGAGTTGTAAATGTCCAAACACAATCCAATTCCAAAATAAGTGCAGAACTTACTTTTTCATCAAATGGAGATTTTTCATCAATTGGATACTTGGACTATATTTTCATCAAATATTTAAAAAAACTAGACGGCTTATCTAATGATTTTGATTTTACACTGAATAATGATAAATCATTACATGAATTAAAAGTCGAAAATCCTACTGAATCAACACTTGTTTGGGAGATTGGTGATGAAGTAACAGTTCATTTTCCACCTCAAAATTTAGATGATTTTTGGATTGAAGTTCTTAACGATGCAAATACAACTTATTTTTTTGGTAAAGAACACAAATCACCAATATATTCAAGATTAAATCAAAGTTTTACAAAGCCTACAATTTTGGATAGAATTTCTACAAACGATCCGCTTGATTATATCTTGATTACTAACTATGAAAACTTAATACAAGGTGAAAGATTGGTAAATCATAGAAGATTGTTCAAAGGATTTAACGCTGATATTTTTACTCTTGAAGAAATTTACAGTACTTTTTCAACAGGTGGTTCAGACATTGCTGCAATTCGAAATTTTGTAAGATATATTTTTCTTAATCAAAATCAAAAGTTAAAGTTTCTTTGTCTATTTGGTGATACAACTTTTGATTACAAGAATATTAATGGTCAAAGTGAATCAATAATTCCAACATACTATTCTTTAAATAGCTTTTCCTTGGCAAATTCATACATGACGGATGATTTTTTTGTGATGATGGAATCAGGAGAGGGTTTATTGACTCTAAACGATGATATGGATTTAGCAGTGGGTCGAATGATCTTTTCGAATGAATTTGAATCAAAAGTTGTAGTTGATAAATTAATTGAATATGAAAGCCAGAGTAGTGTAGATAGCTGGAACAATAGTTTTACTTTAATATCCGATGATGTTGATGAGGAATGGGAATATGTTATACAACAAAGACTAGATAGGTTAGGTGATGTTTTGTATCAAAATAAACCATTTTTTAATGTAACCAAAATTCATTCGGATTCATTTCAACAGGTCGCATCTGCTGGAGGTGATAGATATCCTGATGTTGAAAATGAAATTGAAACGACTTTAACGAAAGGAACCTTAGTTGTTAATTATTTTGGCCATGGAGGAGAGGACGGATTATCAAATGAATTTATTATTGATAAGGAAATGGCAACTTCATTATTCCATCCTGGTAAATTTCCTTTGTTCATAACATCAACTTGTGAATTTGCAAGATTTGATAACCCTGACCGTATAACCGCAGGAGAATTGCTTTTTTTGAATCCAACAGGGGGGGCTATTGGTTTAATTTCAACAACAAGACAAATTTATGTTACCAATGGGATAAATTATAATGATATAATCTCAAAATATTTATTTTCTTACGGAAGCAATAATTATCCAACAGTTGCGGAAGCATTAAGATTAGCGAAGTCAGAGTTTATGGATGTAAATCAAAAGAGAATAATATCTTTTTTAGGTGATCCTGCATTAAAGTTACATATTCCAAGACCAAATGTAATATTGACTCATAAAGATGGGATATCATTAGATGATTTGTCAAATAATGATTTACAAATTAGAGCATTGGATAAAGTCAATTTTTCAGGAAAATTATTAAATGAAAATGGTCAATTCGATACAAATTTTAATGGAATTGTTAATGTAAAAGTATTTGATAAAGAACTACAAAGAACAACTTTAGGAAATGATGGTCATGAAAAAATGAGTTTTAAAACAATTGGAAATGAGATTTTTCATGGCTTAGCATCAGTCAATAACGGTCAATTTGATTTTGAATTTGTTGTCCCAAAGGATATTGATTATAATTTGGGAAAATCAAGATTTAGTTTTTTAGCATATGGTGATAATCTAAAGAAATCCATTGGTGGATATTCAGATGATTTTTTAATTGGTGAAATTAATAACAACATCAGTGATGACAATCAAGGTCCTGATATTGATGTTTTTTTGAATAATAGAACCTTTAATAGTGGGGATAACACATTTAACAGTCCTGTATTGATAGTAGATTTACAGGACGAAAGTGGTATAAATAAATCTGGCGGTATTGGTCATGACATTATCGCTGTTTTGGATGATCAAGCAGAACCAATACCGCTTAACTCGTTCTTTACTACGAAATTAGATGATTACACTTCTGGTACAATATTTTTCCCAATGAGAGATTTAGACCTTGGCATTCATTCTTTAACAGTAAAGGCATGGGATTCTCACAATAATCCAAGCTCAAAAACAATTTTTTTCACTGTTGTCTCTAATAATAAAATTAAAATTGAAAGTGCTTACAATTCTCCAAACCCTTTTATCAACAGCACAACTTTTTATATAACACATAATAGATCTAAAGAACTTTTAGATTCCACTTTGAAAGTATATACTATTGATGGTAGATTGATATGGTCAGATTTTAAAAAACTATATTCACCATTGTATGAAGTTGAAGGTTTTGTGTGGAATGGAACTACATTTAGTGGAGAAAAATTAAATTTTGGGACATATCTATACACGATTGAACTAATTTCACCGTTATCTAAATCTAATGACAAATATTTTGGAAAAATTATTATTAAATAAGTTGAAATTTTTTTTAGCAATACTGATTCATCTGTCAACATTGTTACATTTTTATGCCCAAAATGGTTCTGATATTAGAGTAGTAACAACTGGTGTACCATTTTTATCAATAGCACCTGACGCCAGATCAGCATCTATTGGTGACCAAGGAGTTGCAACATCACCTGATGCTTTTTCAAACCATTGGAATCCATCAAAACTAGCTTTCATTTCTAATGAAATTGGTTTTGCAGTTAGCTACACTCCATATTTGAGTAAACTGGTTAATGATATTTTTTTAGCAGATTTAACATTTTACAGGGAAATTAATGACAGGTCTGTTTGGGGATTAGGTTTACGCTATTTTAGTCTAGGGGAAATTGAAACTGGTCAAACACCTGCAGATTTCATTAATCCTTTAGTTTTAAGGCCAAATGAGTTCGTCTTAGATGCATCTTATGCTTTAAAATTAAGTGATAAATTTTCAATGGGTATACAGGGCTCTTTTCTAAATTCAGATTTAAAATTAGAGACTGATTCTGGAGATAGTAGTGCAGCTAGCTCTGTTTCGGTTGGAATTTCTGGTTATTTTCAGTCTTATGAAGTTCCGTATAGTAATTTTTCTGGTATTTGGAGAGGAGGATTCAACATATCTAATATCGGTCCAAAATTAAAATATGAAGAAGAGGGAGAATCAGATTTTTTACCAACAAATTTAAAATTAGGAGGTGGATTCGATTTTGTTTTTGATTCGTACAATACATTATCAGTAATGGTTGAAATTAATAAATTATTAGTCCCCTCTCCTTCTGAAGAGGTCTATAATAGTAGCGGAGATTTTATTGGATATCAACAACCTAGTGACACTGGAGTTCTATCTGGTATTTTCAAATCCTTTAATGATGCACCTGATGGATTCAGTGAAGAAATAAAAGAATTTACCTATGCTATAGGCGCAGAATTTTTATATGATAACTCTTTTGCAATAAGAGCAGGTTATTTTAATGAACACGAACTAAAAGGTGCCAGAAAGTTTTTTACATTAGGAGCAGGTTTTAAATATAATGTAATTGATGTGGACCTCTCATACTTAATTTCCGCAACAAAAATTATCAATCCGTTAGAGAGTACACTTCGTTTTTCCTTAACATTTAATTTTGGAAACGAGAGGTATTAGTATTTAAGTTTGTTTTTTTTCAAAAACAACTTGCATTATCTTTGCAATTCCAAAGACTTTTATGATGAAAGATATTACAAACGAAACATATATAAATTGGTATGAAAATATGCTGTTTTGGAGGAAGTTTGAGGATAAGTTAGCTTCAGTTTATATTCAGCAGAAAGTACGTGGGTTTTTACATCTTTACAATGGCCAAGAGGCTATACTCGCAGGTTCTCTCCATGCAATGGATTTAACTAAGGATAGAATGATTACTGCATACAGAAATCATGTACAACCAATCGGTATGGGGGTTAATCCTAAGAATGTTATGGCAGAACTATATGGAAAATCAACTGGAACATCTAGTGGACTTGGAGGCTCAATGCATATTTTTTCCAAAGAATATCGTTTTCACGGTGGTCATGGTATTGTTGGTGGTCAAATTCCTTTAGGGGCTGGAATGGCTTTCGGAGACAAATACCATGGTAGAGATTCTGTCACCTTATGTTTTATGGGTGATGGAGCCGTTCGTCAAGGTTCCTTGCATGAAACTCTGAATTTAGCTATGTTATGGAAGCTACCAGTTGTATTCATTGTTGAAAATAATGGGTATGCAATGGGAACTTCTGTGGAAAGAACATCTAATCATACAGATATATGGAAATTAGGTTTGGGATACGAAATGCCATGTGGGCCTGTTGATGGAATGAACCCTGCTGCTGTAGCCGAAGCAATTTATGAAGCAGTTGAAAGAGCTCGCAGAAATGAGGGACCAACATTTTTGGAAGCTAAGACATATAGATATAGAGGTCACTCAATGTCTGATGCTCAATTGTACAGGACAAAAGATGAAGTAGAAGAGTATAAAAAAATAGATCCTATAGTACAAGTAAAAGATAAAATTTTGGAAGAAAAGATTGCTTCTGCTGAAGAATTAGAAGAAATTGATAAAAGGGTAAAAGAGAAAGTTAAAGAGTGCGAGGAATTTGCTGAAAATTCTTCTTTTCCCGACAAAAACATAATGTATGATTCGGTTTACGAGGAAGAAAATTACCCATTTATAAAACACAAGTTGAAATAATGGCTACAGTTGTTAAAATGCCCAGGCTAAGTGATACTATGGAAGAAGGAACTGTCTCTTCATGGTTGAAAAATGTAGGAGATAAGGTTCAAGAAGGTGATATTCTTGCAGAAATTGAAACTGATAAAGCGACAATGGAGTTTGAATCTTTTCATGAAGGGACTCTTCTTTATATTGGAGTTCAGACTGGAGAGACCGCTGCGGTTGATGTGCTACTAGCAATTATTGGTGATGAAGATGAAGACATTTCATCGCTAATCAGTACACAAGATTCTTCATTAAAGCAGAAAACTGAAGAAGCAATCGAGGATAATTTGCAGAATAATACTATTGAAATTGATGAGGGTGTTGAAATTATTAATATGCCCAGATTAAGTGATACCATGGAAGAGGGAACTGTTTCTTCATGGATTAAAAGTGTTGGAGATGATGTTGAAGAAGGAGATATTTTAGCTGAAATTGAAACAGACAAGGCTACCATGGAGTTTGAATCATTCTACTCTGGAAAGTTATTACATATTGGTGTTGAAGTTGGTCAAACAGCAGCAGTGGATACTTTACTTGCAATTATTGGACCAGAAGGAACTGATGTTAATCAAATATTATCAAAAAATCAAGAAAACCCAGTTAAAAAAAATGAAAATTACAACGAAAATGATAAACCGAAGGTTGATTCAGATAATTCAAAAAATCTGCAAATAAATAAGATTGATAATAGAATATTCGCTTCTCCATTAGCAAAAAAAATTGCAAAGGAAAAGGGGATTGATTTAATTAATATAAAAGGCTCAGGCGAGGCTGGCCGTATTGTTAAAAGAGATGTCGAATCTTTCTCTTCAATGAACCAATCACCTGTTAGTTCAAATTTAAGTAATGAATTCAGTGTTGTTGGAAAAGAAAATTTGAGTGAAATTCAAAACTCTCAAATCCGTAAAACCATTGCCAAAAGATTATCCAACTCAAAGTTTAGTGCACCACATTACTATCTTACAATGGAAATTAATATGGACAATGCAGTAGAGTTTAGAAATCAATATAATTCAAATCCAACTGTAAAAATTTCTTTTAATGATATTGTACTGAAGGCAGTATCAATTTCCTTAAAAAATCACCCCTATTTAAATTCTCAGTGGTTTGATGACAAAATTATTTTTAATGAACACATACATCTTGGAGTAGCAGTTGCAATTGAAGATGGATTACTGGTCCCCGTTATTAAATTTTCAGATAAATTAAATATACAGCAAATAGGTGCGCAGGTTAAAGATTTGGCTAGCAGAGCCAGAGATAAAAAGTTAAAGCCAGAAGAAATGGAGGGAAGTACATTCACTGTTTCTAATTTGGGTATGTTTGGAATTGACGAATTTACTTCAATAATTAATCAACCTAACTCTGCAATTCTATCTGTAGGATCAATTAACCAAAAACCAATAGTAAAGGACAATAAAATTGTTATTGGAAATTTGATGAAGTTAACCTTGGCATGTGATCATAGAACGGTTGATGGTCTAACTGGCGCAAAATTTCTTCAAACATTAAAAGAGATTATTGAAAACCCAGTTCGCTTACTTATTTAAATTAAATTGAATAGCTCAAAAAACATCATTGTTACTGGTGCTGGCAAAGGAATTGGATTCGAGCTAGTAAATTGGTTTATAGGGAAAAATCATAAGGTATGGGCCATTTCAAGAAATATAAATAAACTAAATAAAATTAAATCTGATTGCTTATTTAAAAGTTCAGTCGACATTACTAACGATTATGAAATTAAGAATTGGGTTCATGGAATTAAAAAATTAAAATTTGATATTTTAATCAATAACGCAGGTTATTTAATCAACAAGCCGTTTGAGAAAACTTCTATTGATGAATTCAAGCAAATTTATGATGTTAATGTTTTTGGGTTAGTCTCAATTACAAAAATAATTATTCCTTTAATGAAATCTGAATCGCATATAGTTAACATTTCAAGCATGGGTGGAATTAGTGGGACACTAAAATTTCCTGGTCTATCGGCTTACAGTTCAAGTAAAGGAGCTGTTTCAATATTAACTGAACTACTTGCTGAGGAATATAAAGATACAGGACCATATTTTAACTCACTTGCTTTAGGGTCGGTTCAGACAGAAATGTTACAAAAAGCATTCCCTGGTTATAATTCTAATATATCGCCAAAAAAAATCGCTGATTACATTTGTAAATTTGCACTTGAAGGCCACAATTTTTATAACGGTAAAGTTTTACCAGTCACTACCTCAAATCCCTAAAGATGGATTCAGGTCTACTTTTCCATATACCTTTAAATTCTAAATCTCTTTGTGAAAATTTAATTGCTGATGAATGTGTAAATATAAATGTAGTAGAGCCCAGAAAATCAAAATATGGTGATTTCAGATTTAAGGTAAACAATACACCATCAATAAATATTAACAGAACCAATAATTGCTATAAATTTTTACTTATTTTTTTACATGAGTGGGCGCATTATTTAGTTTTTAAAAAATATAAATGTTTAACTAAACCACATGGATATGAATGGAAAAAGGAATTTATTTCAATAATAAATCCTTTCCTTGATGAAAAATATTTTCCTCAAGAAATTTTGAGTCCGCTAAGAAAGTTTATGTTAAATCCTAGAGCAACATTTAGCTCAGATATAAAATTAATGATGGCATTAAACTTTTACGATAAAAAGAATAATAAAAAATATATTTATGAATTGAATGAAAGTTCACAATTTATTTTTAATAATAAAAAGTATAAATTAATTAGAAAAAGAAGAAAAAGATTTCTTTGTAAATGTCTTTCTAATAATAGAATGTATTTGTTTTCTTATTTTGCAATAGTTGATTAAAATGAAATCGAAGTTCGACTTTTCCGATGACATTGCCGAAATGGTTGATAACCATAAAAATCGAAAATCTAAAAGATTTGAAATCTACAATTTAAAAAAAGTATTTTCATTGTCAGGGGAAGTTGATTATGCGTCTACTTTAGATGCCATTAAAGAGGACATTTCTTTTAAAGGAACTACATCATGGGTTTTGATTTGTTCTATTTTCATTGCTTCAATTGGTTTAAATACTAATTCCACTGCAGTTGTTATTGGTGCAATGCTAATTGCACCGCTCATGGGACCAGTGCTTGGAATTGGTGTTTCTTTAGCAATTAATGATCTTAATCTTTTAAGAAGTGCTTTTTTAAATTTCTTAGTAATGGTTTTTTTAAGTATTTCCACCGCATCATTGTTTTTTTTACTGTTTCCATTACAACAAGAATCGTCTGAACTACTTTCCAGAACTAGCCCTGATATAAGAGATGTTTTTATAGCATTTTTTGGTGGTGCTGCTTTGGCAGTTGCTAAAACAAAAAAAGGGACAATCGCATCCGTAATATATGGAGTAGCAATTGCTACTGCATTGATGCCTCCTCTGTGTACAATTGGATACGGAATTTCTCAATTAAATTTGAAATATGCAGTAGGAGCTTTCTATCTATTTTCAATAAATGCAACATACATAGCCTTCGCTTCATTTGTTGTAATCAAAATACTCAGATTTCCAATGATTAAATATGTTAATTCTGCCAAAAGAAGATTGATATCTTACATTGTTACTATTTTAGCTGTTGCAGTGATGGTGCCAGCTTTTTATACTTTTAATTCTGCGCTTGAAGAATCAAGATTTAAAATACAGGCAAATAAATTCATAACTGAGCATGTTTCGGTATTAGAGTTTGGAGAATATCTTGTTGAATCTTCTGAAATTAACTATTTTAACAGTGGTGAAAAAAAACAAATAATTCTAAACCCCCATGGTATATTAAATATTAATAGCGAAATAATATTTGACATACAAAATAAAGTCTCGAATTATCCTGAACTAAATGGGGTAGAGATAATTGTAAAATAATTATAAACTTAACTTTTTTTGATTTTTTTCATGAGTCTAGACGAGTAAACAAAGTCAGCAACATCCTCAGAATCACATTTAAGTATTTCATCTTTGTCTCCTTCCCATGCTTTTTTACCATTTTTTAAAAAAAGAATAGAATCTCCAATTTCCATAACCGAATTCATATCATGAGAATTGATTATTGTCGTTATATTATTCTCAACCGTTATTTCCCTAATTAAATTATCAATAACAATAGCAGTTTTTGGATCTAAACCAGAGTTGGGTTCATCACAAAACAAATATTTTGGTTTCATAACAATTGCTCGAGCAATTGCTACTCTTTTTTGCATACCACCAGAAAGTTCCGAAGGAAATTTATTGTTTGAGTTTATCAAATTTACCCTATCGATAACCTCTTCAGCTGAACTTTTAATTTCCGAATTACTGTAATTCGTTAGCATTTTCATTGGAAACATAACATTTTCAAGCACAGACATTGAGTCAAAAAGTGCACTACCTTGAAAAACCATTCCCATTTCACGCCTTAAAGTTCTCTTCTCGTTATCATCAATTTCATTATATTTTTTACTATTAAAAAACATCTCACCTGAATCAATTTTTACAAGTCCAAGTAAGCTTTTTAGTAATACAGTCTTTCCTGAGCCACTCTGGCCAATTATTAAATTTGTTTTTCCTGGAGTGAATTTCATACTTATTTTGTCAAGAACTAAATTTCCATCAAATGATTTAGATATGTTTTTGATTTCAACCATTAGCCTAATAACAACTGAGTAATTATATAATTTAAGACGATTATAACAACTGATGTCCAAACAAATGAAATTGTAGCTGCTTTTCCAACTTCAAGTGCTCCACCTTTCATATAATACCCGTGATATGATGGAATTGTAGCTAGTATAAAAGCAAAAATTAAAGTTTTAATAAAAGCGTAAACAACATGGAATGTTTTAAAATCCATTTGAATTCCTTCAATAAAATCTGAACTACTTGAGAATCCAGCATAAATTGTCGCGGCATATCCACCAAAAATTCCTAAAAACATAGAAATTACTATGACTATTGGAAGTAGTAACATTGCAATAATTTTTGGAAAAATCAAATAGTTAATAGAATTTATTCCCATAACTTCTAATGCATCAATTTGTTCTGTCACTCTCATGGTTCCAATACCAGAAGCTATATATGAACCGACTTTTCCAGCTAAGATTATACACATAAATGTTGGTGCAAATTCTAAAATTATTGACTGACGAGTAGCAAATCCAACAAGGTTTTTTGGAATTAATGGGCTTTCAATATTTAAAGCTGTTTGAATTGATACAACACCTCCTACAAAAAAAGATAAAAAAGCCACAATTCCTAGAGATCCAATAATTAAGTCATTGATATCTTTAAAAATGAGATTCTTCATTACTTTAGACTTTGTTGGTTTAATGAATACCAGCCTTAACATTAGTGCGTATTTTCCAATATGTTGCAAGAAATTCAAATTTTTAGTTTTTTTAATATTTAAGCAATAATAATAAAATAAATTTGCAATATTTAATACTTACATCAGATAATTAAGCATAAAAGCCACAATGAGAAAAATCTTACTTTTTATAATTTCATTTGTTTTACTAACATCCTGCTATTATGAAAAAACACATAATCATAATCACAAGAATTATCAAAGTGGTTTACATCACTGGGAAATTCCAAGTAAGGATCCTGATCGAATTATTTTAACCTTTAATGGTAATCCTTCTTCATCAAGAGCAGTAACATGGAGGACAGATACTACAATTTCTAAGTCCTATGCTGAGATTGCTGAAGCTTCAGTAGATTCATCTTTTACTAAAAATTCTGAAATATTTATCGCTGAAACAGAAAAATTTAATCTGGGGTTGTATAAATCAAACAAATCTTTTAATGTAAATTATCACAGTGTAGTATTCAAAAACTTAAAATCTGACACAAAATATTTATATCGAGTAGGAACAGATAATTATTGGTCTGAATGGATTCAATTTAAAACAGCAAAAAATTTTTATAGTCCTACTCAGTTTGTTTACTTTGGAGATGCTCAAAATGATATTTTGAGTCATTGGTCCAGAGTAATTAGAGCTGCATATCTAACTGCACCAAAAGCTTCTTTTGTTATTCATGCAGGAGATTTAGTGGATAAAGCACATAAGGATTATGAGTGGGCTCAGTGGTTTAAAGCTGGTGGTTTCATACATAGTCAGTGGACTGCAATTCCAGTAGTTGGTAATCATGAATTTCAAAGTATTGGTAATTCAAGTCCCAAGAGATTATCAATCCAGTGGAGACCACAATTTAATCTACCTGTGGAAAAAGATTTAAACAGTAAACTTCATGAAACTGTTTACACAGTCAATTATCAAGATGTTATGGTTCTTGTTTTGAACTCTAACGATTTTCTTGAAATGCAGACAGATTACATAAAAAATAAATTGAGTAATAGCAAAGCAAAATGGAAAATTGTTACTTGTCACCATTCAATTTTTTCTCCAGCAAAAGGTAGAGATTTTGAGTATGCAAGAAAAAATTGGAAACCATTGTTTGAAAAATACGGAGTTGATTTAGTCCTCAATGGACATGATCATACTTACGCAAGAGGCCATGTTCCTATTAAAAGTTCAAAATTCAATAATAAAGGAGATTTCAACACTTTGTATGTTACATCCGTTAGTGGTCCTAAGCAATATAAAATTGATTTGAAAGGATTAAAAAAATATATAAAAGATGGGTACCACAATGATAAAATTGGAGAAAAAACTCAATTCTTTCAAGTCATATCAATTGAAAATGAAAAATTAATTTACACTGCATATGACTCTTTGGGAGAGATTTTTGATAAAGCTATAATTACCAAAAATTTCAAAACAAATAATAAAACAATTCAGAATTTTATTAAAGATTAAATCTTCAAATTAAGTTTTTACAATCTGTTTATTTTCGATAGATTTAAATTGTTCTGTGCTTACACAGCTACAAATTAGATTTCTATCACCAAATGCATCATCAACTCTTTGAACGGAAGGCCAGAATTTAAATTTATGTAAAGATTTTATTGGAAAGGCAGCTTCAGATCTGGAGTATGGAAAATCCCAATCATCAGAAGTTACTTGTTCAAGAGTGTGTGGAGAATTTTTAAGTATATTGTTTTTCTGCTCTTTACTGCTAGCTTCAATTTCAAATCTTATAGATATTAAAGCATCACAAAATCTATCAATTTCTTCTTTATTTTCACTTTCAGTTGGTTCAATCATCATAGTACCAGGAACGGGGAATGAGACAGTGGGTGCATGAAAACCATAATCCATTAATCTTTTTGCGATATCCATTACTTCAATTCCTTTTTCCTTAAAACCTCTACAATCTATTATAAATTCGTGAGCACTTCTTTCATTCTCTCCTGTGTATAAAACAGGGTAATGGCTTGAAATTCTATCTTTTATATAATTTGAATTTAAAATTGCTATGCTAGTAGCCTCTTTCAAACCTTTTTC
>MDTB01079820.1_pt1 | contig 17002 bp, 15 predicted proteins | sample 811161 | NCBI WGS metagenome assembly MDTB01 (sample SAMN05326650, study PRJNA326480) | marine metagenome | isolation source: seawater | place: Mediterranean Sea | collected 2009
CTATATATGAAATATATGCATGAAAATCATACTATGAGTTTTTTTTCAGAGAAATTCTTAAAAAGTCATATTAGTAAAATTATTAATTTTTACTATCCTAGGTGCATGGATTATAATTATGGGGGTTATATAAATCAGTTTTATGATAATGGAGATATAGCAGATTATAATACAAAACATTTAGTTGGCACATGTAGATTTATTTATAATTTTTCAACTTGCTATAATATATTTAATGAAGATAAATATTTAAAAGCTGCACAACATGGAATAAACTTCCTTTATAACAATCATAGAAGAGAAGATGGCTCTTATGTTTGGGTAATTAATAAGGATAAAATTGAAGATAAAACAAGACATTGTTATGGAATGGCTTTTGTTCTTTTAACATATGCAATAGCAACCAAAAATAAAATTGATGAAGAAAATAATAAAAATAAAATTTATGAAACATTTGATTTCTTAGAAAAATTTTTTTATGAAAAAAATTTTGAAATGTACCTTGATGTCATAGATGGTAATGATCTGCGTAAGGTAGATAACTATAGAGGTCAAAATGCAAATATGCATTTGTGTGAAGCTTTATTATGTTGTTTCGAAGCTACGAAAGATAAAATATTTATTGAAAGAGCAAAAAAAATAGCAAATAAAATTTGTAATGAGTTTGCATATATGAAAGATTATATATGGGAACACTACAATGAAAAATGGGAACATGATTGGGAGTATAATATAAATGATCCAAAGCATTTATTTCGTCCTTACGGATTTTTACCTGGTCACTTTTTTGAATGGGCTAAATTACTAATGAATATTTATAGGCATCATAATGAAGAGTGGCTTATTGAAAAAGCAAAATCTTTATTTAAAATTTCTATAGAAAATAGTTGGGATCAAATAAATGGTGGAATTTTTTATACTTTTGATAGAGAAAAAAACATTTTGGATACAGATAAATACTATTGGGTGCATTCAGAAATGATAGCTGCATCTGCAGGACTTCATAAATTAACAGGAAATACAATTTATCTTGAATGGTATAATAGATGTTGGGAATACGTAATTAAAAACTTTTCAGATGAAAAATATGGTGGTTGGTTTAGAATATTAAATAAAAAAAATGAAAAATATGATAATTACAAAAGTCCTCCTGCCAAAACAGATTATCATCCAATTGCTGCATGCAGTGAAAGTATATTATATTTTAATTATTAAAAGCTAGTTGAACCAACTGCAATAACGTTATCAATTGCAAAATAACTATCCATATTTTCTCGATGGATTCCTCCTGTAGGTATAAAACTAATTTCATTAAAAATTTCATCTAAAAATTTTAAAGAATTAGGGCCTCCATTTTTTTCTGCATGAAAATATTTTAATAATTTAAAGTCGTACTCAATAGCAGTTAAAATTTCTGAACAGGTTGACACACCAGGAATAAAAAGAATATTATTTGTCTTTGAAAACTCTAGCATTTTTTGATTAATACCTGGAGATATATAAAAATCAAATTTGAATTCAAAAACTTCTTCAAGCATAGGTAAAGATTTTATTGAGCCTAAACCAATATTTATATTTGGATTTTGATCTTTGAGTCTAATTGCAGTTTCTAATGCCTCATCACTTCTTAAAGTAATCTCAATTACGTTATATTTTTCAGAGATAAGTCTGTTAAATTTATTTATTATTTCAAAGGAATTTCCCTTTCCTATAATTGGAATATTTCTTTGTTTCTCAATCAATTTAATAATATCAACTGGCATAGAATTTTGGATTAAAATTTTCTTTAGGAATAATAGCACCTTTATAATTTGCAACAGCTTTACCCAACTGATGAGCATATTTTACACATTCTTTAATTTTTTTATTTTTAAAATAATTGAAAAGAAAACAAGCGTTAAATGCATCGCCACAACCAGTTGTATCTTTTACTTTTTTAATTAAGTAGAATTTATACTTTTCAAGGTTACTTTTATTATAAATCTCTAATTCCCCATTACCTAATCGAAAAACCACTATTTTTTTTCTATAATTTTTTTTTATAATATTTTTGTGATTTCTTAATCCTAAATTATTTAAATCTTCTTTTGTCATAAAAATAATATCAGAAATATTACTAAATTTGAATATTGTATCTTGAGCAATTTTTTTACTTTCCCAATTATTTAACCTAACATTAAAATCAAAACAAATTTTAATACCCTCATTTTTTAATAATTTTATGATCTGGTAAAATCTATCTGTATTTTTTTGATCGTAGATTGACAAAGTAATTCCTGAAAAATAAATTGCATCATATTTAGATATTTGATTAAATAAGATTTCAAAATTAACATTTTCGAATAAAGTTTTTGCAGCTGAATCAGATCTCCAATAGAAAAAACTCCTTTCACCCTTATTATTATTTTTAATAACATATAGGCCTAAACCTTTATTTTTATTTTCATAAATATTATGCGTTAAAACTTTTTCTTTTTTCAAATAAATTAGCAATTTTTTGCTTAAATCATCTTTTCCAATTGAAGATATATATGATGAAGTTGCGCCTAATCTTGAAAGATAAATTGCTGAATTAGCAGTATCTCCTGCAAAACTTTGTTTAAAAATATTATTTTCAATATTTGATAGCTCAATCATACATTCACCTATTGAGCAGATACGCATAAATTTTATTTATACAAACTTGAAATATCTATTTCAGTAATGTGCCATCTGCCTAAATTAGCTGTATACATAGTATTGCCATCACTTGATATTGCGATATTTGTTGGATGCGCCATTGTTGTACAATGTTTATCCTCTATTAAAAGTCGAGTATTCCCATTAGTATCAGCCATATAAATTCTTGAAGGCTCATAACAACTTATGAATAAATTGTTTTTTTTATCAAATGCAAGACCATCTGGAACTATAGCAATATCTTCTGTAAATATTTCTTTTTTTCCAAATGAACCATCTTCATTAATTGGCAACCTTGAAATACAAGGATCAAATGACTCAACAACATACAAGAAATCACCATCTGGAGATAAACACATGCCATTGGCAAAGTTAAATAATTCTTCAGAACATGGACCACCCTCTCCACTAGTCAAATCGAATTTATAAAGACCTATTCCTTTTTCATTAAATCCAAAACTATCGGATACATAAATACAATTTCTTTTACTATCAATAACAGGGTAATTTGGGATTTTAGGCCCTTTAGCAAATTCAGTGAATGTTTTTCTACTACTATCATATTTGTATACTGCTGCCTCTTTCATCTCACAAGCAAATACATTTTTGTTTTCATCAATAGCTATCCCTAAGATAAAGCCTCCGCTATTAGCTAAGCACTCCATTTTAGATTTATCTTTTTCAATTTTCATTATTTCTCCATTTTCTGTTCCACAATATACGTATCCTTCATTATCTAAAGCAACACCCTCTGGATGTTGTAATCTTGGATTAGAAAATATTCCATCATAATAAACTTTTGCTTTATCTAAATCTAAAATTGACTCCATTAATACCTCCATTTAATTTATGCTTTTAATTAAATCTTTTTCATATTTAATTATTTCCTCTAGTAATTTTATCCTTTCTTCTCCACTTGTAAACTCTAACTTTCTAATATTAAGTGGATCAACTATATTTCTTAATACTTTTAGTTGACTGTAAGTTGGCATTTTAGTTGTCTTGCAACTTTTTTTATACTTAACTTTAAAAGACGTGTTTTGTTCAATATTTTTTTTTGTAACACCTTTATGGATACTGCTTACTTCTAATAATCCGGTTTTTTTATTCTTTTCAAAAATACATAAATTAGTAAATATTTTAACGTCTCCTGGTTTTAAACCAACTTTTATTCTATCTTTATCCTTTAACAGACCTCTTCCAGCGCTTACATAATCAACTTTTTCAACAAAACTTAATTTTGAATGTTTTGTAACATATCCAATAAAATGCTGGTGAAGATTAGAAACATCTGCCATACCCCCTTGACCTGGCAACCTCAAGACGCCTCCATTTTTTTTCTTAATTTCAATATTATTAACATCTCCATATTTGTCAATTTGTGCCGCTCCAATAACTTCGTGCGTAATTTGTCCGTTTTGGTAATAAATACTGTAGGAGTCATCTCCTCCCCAAAAATTAAGACATGTTTCTCTATCTAAAACCTCACTAAAAGATAGTGTCATTGGCCTAAAACTAACGTCGTGATGTCCATATGTCATCGTCGTAAGTATTAATTTTGGCGCATGAAGTTTTTTTGCAAGAAAATAAGATACATTAGCTAATGGTGATACAGCTCCAGAGCTACATAAACTATTGTTGTCATATTCATTTGCTAATGCGAAGGCCATTATTTCATCACTTGTAATTTTTTCTTTAGATTTCTTATTCTTGTAATTTTTTGATAGGTAGTTTTTAAAATATTTTAAGTCTAATTTAGTTGAATTAGTTATAAATTCTTTATTTTTTTTAAAATTTGTTCCAATTTTAAGAGGTGTCTTTAAAAAAGAATTTTTCAGATCATCGAAATCAGTTATATAATAAGGTACAGAGGAAGTAGGATAAGCGCCGTACCTAACATGAGCTATGGCTTTGATAAAGTTTTTTGAAATAAGACTTCCTTTTTTTTCATGTGCTAAAATATCTCTGGGTACTACTTCATCAACTGTTACAATGACTTGCTTACTAGCACCTGCCATAATAGTGTCTAAAGCACGAGGACCAAGAATTTCTACATTGCCATCTTCATCAGCTCTGCTTGCATGCAGAAGAAAATTATCAATTTTTAATGATGGAACAATTGCAAAATGATTTTTTGAAATAGGGTCTTTAAACTTTTTACAAAACTTTGTCTTTAAAGGTAAATCAGATCCCCAAGGGTATTGAAATATTTCTGAATCTATATTTTGTTGTCCAGCTCTTAATGCCTTTATAAGTCCTAGAGCAGACCAATCAATAACTTCAATAGTTTTACTTTCACAAGTTTTTCTAAACAAAGGAGCAAGTCCAAAAATATCTAAACTTGAAAAACAAATTTGAATTTTATTAACTGCATTTTTTTGTAAAAAAAGTTCTAAAGCTAAACCTCCTGACCAACTAATGAATTCTAGATTTTTTGGACTTTTATTTAATAAATTATTTATTAATGCAATTGGTAGTCTAGCAAAGTGGTGTCCACCTATTCCTATAGAAGTATTATTTTTAATAAGACCTGAAAGATAATCTAAAGATTTAAATTTAGATGAAAGTTTCATTCAAAGAGTGTTTATTGAAAATGAGTAATCTGTATACAACGGCTTATCTTTAAAAAGTTTTATACTAGTTGCCACATTTCTTTTAGATATTGGATTTTCTTTGTTTAAAGATACTTGTGTTGATAGTCCAAAAGCTGATGTAATTGGTTCAAAACCAACTGTCACATGGTTGCTATTCCAAGGATATTCTGTTCTACCCTTGTTACTTACCCACATAAGAACTGAAGAAAAATGATTTGGGTTCCATGAAAAATCAAATTTATAATTTTCTTCAAAATTTTCTAAGGACATTTTTCCATCAATACCACACAACTGAAAAAGATCTTCAAAGTTTCCATCAAATGGTGGTTTTGAAAGATCCACAATATTACCATTAAATCCTTGAACTTTTTCTAATGAAGTAAATTCCTTCCCAATAGCTCCTAATGTTTTATCTCTTAAAACTAAACCGGGATAATTTAGACCAAATTGAAAATGGCCTGGTTTTATTTTTATTTTTGACATATTTTTTGGTATGCGTATCATTGGATGCAAACCAATTGGTAATTCACAATCTTCCTTTACATGAACTTGAAGTGTGCAAAAAATTTTATTTGGATCATCATCTTTGACTCTAATAGTTCTTACAAGAAAATTTACTAAATCCTTTTCAGGATAATGTATTTTAAATTCTAGTTTGTTAGATTTTTTTTCAATCAAATCCCAATTTTTATTTGAACTATATCCATGGGGTTCATTAACAATGTAAGGATCTTCTGAATATGATTTTTTCCAATCTTTAGTTAATTCTTCTATAGGTGAATTAATTCCAAAAGGTACACATGGGAATTCTCCTTTAAGATTTTGAAGTATACCTGGAAGTGAATGAAAATCTTCTGAATTATCACTAAGCCACTCAGGTTCGTGCAGTGGTTTAATTTTTTGACCATTAAGATTAAATATAGGTATCATTTTACATCCTAATGTATCGACTTCAATTTCTCCTCCCTTCCAAATTAAAGAATGTTTTTCTTTCATAATTTTTCAATCGACATAATTTCATTTTTTACAAAACTATCAATCTCATCATCTGAATACCCAAACTCTCTCAATATCTCAAAACCATGTTCTCCTATCATTGGAACTGGTCTTGAAATTTTTGTTGGTGTTTCACTCATTTTTACTGCAGGAGAAACAGTTTTTACTTCTCCATAATTATTGTGATAAAATGTTGTAAACATATTCATATGTTTTACTTGAGGATCATCATAGACTTGTTTATGTGTTTTTAAAGGAGCTGACCAACAACCTTTTTCAGATAATTTTTTATCAAGAATTTCTGTTGTAAAATTTTTAGTTAGATTTTCTATATAGTGAAAAATTTCATCTCTTTTGTTAATTTGTAAATCAGAACCCATTGCACCACTTGGACCTTCACTATATTTTTTAAGCCCTTCATCTTCTAAAATTTGTGATAAATCTTCAAGAGATGCTACAGCGATTGTAATATAGTCATCTTTAGTTTTATAAATTCCAAAAGGTGCGCCAGAACCAGGATGGCCGACTCCACTTTCAGGTCTTTCAAATTCTTGATTTAAGTTTAAAACAGCAACAAATTCCTGTAATTGATGTTGTAGTAAAGCACTCATTAAATCAACTTTTATTTCCTGACCTTTTCCAGTTCTGTTGCGATAATGAAGTGCGGACAAAATCCCAATTACCATATTTAAAGAACCTAGTTGGTCAGCTATTCCAGCACCTAATTGAGTTGGGGGATATGAGAGCCTTCCAGTATTTTTTGCTAAACCGGAAATTCCTTGTAACAATAAATCTTGACCTGGTTTATTCAAATAGGGTCCAGACTCACCATAACCTGATCCGCTACAATAAATTATTTTTGGATTTATTTTACTAAAATCTTCATAGCCATATCCTCTTTTCGCCATAACACCTGGACGGAAATTTTGAATGACCACATCACAGCTTTCAACCATTTTATAAATAATTTTTTTAGCTTCCGATTTTCTTATATCAAGTGCAATAGATCTCTTATTCCTATTCCATGCCATGTAACTTGCTGAAGAATAATTTCCTACTTTTTTATTAAAAAAATTCCAACGTCTGAAATCATCCCCGACATGAATACGTTCAATTTTAAAAATCTCTGCTCCATAATCTCCTAAAATTTGAGTAGCAAAGGGTCCGGCTAATAAGTGACTAAAGTCTAATATTTTTATATCAGAAAGTGCGCTTGATTTTTCTAACATTATTCTTTTGAATGCGACCCAGCTCCAGGTCTTGTTCTTGGTGTAATAACTAATCCGCCATCAACTCTAAAATCTGCACCACTTGCAAAAGCGCCCCCATCTGAAGCTAAATATACAGCAGTGGCTGCAATTTCAGATGGTTTACCAATTCTTCCAAGAGGATGCATTAACACAAAATCATCAAGAAGGGTACCAGTACCATCCTCTTCAACTACCTGATTAACCATTTCAGTTGCAATTGTTCCAGGTGATATTGTATTTGCTCTAATATTAAATGGGCCAAACTCTGATGCAATATTTTTTGTCATTGAAATTACTCCACCTTTCATACCTGCATAAGCTGCCCAACCAGGAAGAGGTGTGTGTGCTTGAACTGATGCAATATTAATTATTGACCCTCCATTATTTTTTTTTAAAAATGGTATAGAGTGTTTGCAGCCATAAAAGACACTAGAAAAATTTATTGCAAAGATTTTTTGCCATTCTTCATTAGACATATCAGTTATTGGATAGCCACCTATTGCTACAGAAACATTATTTACAATGATATCTAGTTTGCCAAACTTTTTAACAGTTGCTTCAATCAATTGTTTAACTTGTTCTTCACTGGAAACATCAGTTTTTATTGACTCAACATTTTCGGTATTTTTTTTTATTTCTTCAGTTGTTTTTGAGAGAAGACTATCATTAATGTCACCAACACCTAAAGAAGCTCCTTCATTAGCAAAAGCTAGCGTAATTGCTTTACCTATTCCCGAACCTACACCTGTTACAACTGCTACTTTGTTATCTAAAACTCCCATACATTTACTCCTAGTTTTTTCTTCTTTTTATTTCATCAAAACCAACAGCACAAATAATTATAATTCCATTTACAACCATTTGCCATTGCGATTCAACATTCAGCATACCTAAACCATTTGAAATTACAGCTAAAATCATAACCCCTAATGCAGCCCCAGTCAAAGTCCCAATACCACCAACAAGACTGACTCCACCGAGCACAACTGCTGCGACGACTTGAAATTCAAATAAATCACCAGCTACATGATTTGCTGATCCAATTCTTGAAGCTAATAAAATTGCACTGATGGAACTTAAAACTGAACATATAACAAAAGCAGACAATTTTAATAATTTTATATTATAACCAGCAAGTCTTGCCACCTCGTCATTACCTCCAATAGCATAAAGTTTACGCCCATAGCTTGTGTTTTTCATTATAAAAATAAAGACCAATAAAATAATTATTCCAATCAATGCCGCATAAGGAACAATACCAAATAATTTTCCATTACCAATATAGAAGAAAAAATCAGAGTAGAGTTCGTCAGAAATTGGTCTTTGACCTGTATATAAATATACAGCTCCTCTTAGAATAAAAAGCATTCCCAAAGTGACAATTAAAGAACTAATTTTTAAATAAATTGAAAGAAAACCATTTATTAATCCAACAAAAGCTCCAAATATTAAACAAACGATTATTCCTAACGCAACACTTTCTGTATAATTCATTACCTGAACCAAAGGAATAGCTACAAAGGCTAAAAGGGAACCAATAGAAATATCAACTTCTCCAGCAATCAATAAAATAGCAAAACCAATAGAAGCAATTAAAATAATGGATAATTGACCAGAAACATTCATGATATTTCTCAAAGTAAAAAAATATTCTGAAGCAAATGAAAAAAAAATAAAAACTACTATAAAAATTATAGCTAAAGCAACTTCTCCATTATTTAAATATTTTTTTATATTGTTCATTTTTATCCAACTGCAGCCTTAAAAATATCTTCTTGGGTTGCTTCATTTCTATTAAATTCTTTTGAAATTTTACCACTAGCCATTACAACTATACGGTCACTTAAAGTGAGCAAGTCATTCATTTCGGAAGTCATTAAAATTACTGACAAACCATCTTTTGCAAGATCATTAATCAAGTTTAAAATTTCTGTCTTTGCGCCAATATCTACACCTCTAGTTGGTTCATCTAAAATAATAATTTTTAAATTTCTTAAAAGCCATCTACTTAAAAGTATTTTTTGCTGATTACCTCCACTTAAAAGGGTAATCAATCTTTCAGAAGAAGGAGTTTTGACATCAAATTTTTTAATATATTCATTAGATACTTTTTTCTCTTTATTCTTATTAATTGTAAATAAACTCTCAAAAAGACTCATACTAGGAAGAGTCATGTTTTCTCTAAGATTCATATCTTTTATAATACCCTCACCTTTTCTATCCTCTGTCACATAACCAAGACCGTTCTCAACCATAATTTGTGTATTAAATTTTTTATACACCCTACCCTCAATATCTATTTCTCCAGATAATATTTTATCATATCCAAATATTGCCTTTGCAAGTTCAGTTCTCCCTGCACCCATTAAGCCAAAGAAGCCTAAAATTTCTCCTTTGTGTAATTTGAAAGAAATATTATTTAATTTTGTTTTAGTAGATAGGTTTATAACACTCAATTGTGTCTCGTTAAAAGACGCTTTGGGTCTTTCAAATTTCTGGTCAACTTTTCTTCCCACCATATCTTGAATAAGATTTTCTTCAGATATTTCAGATATATTTTTATGAGAAATAAATTTACCGTCTCTTAATACAGTTACATTGTCAGCGATTTTAAAAATTTCATCTATTTTGTGAGTTATATAAATAATAGCGATATTATTTTTCTTTAATTTATCTATTACTTCAAATAATTTTTCTATTTCTTTTGGTGTAAGAGATGATGTCGGTTCATCCATAACAACAACAGAAGCATTTTGAAATATTGCTCGAGCAATCTCAACAATCTGTTGTTCTGATATAGATAAGTTTACAACCTTTTCTCTAACATCTAATTCAAATCCGATATTTTTTAACAAAGCATCGCACTCTTCATACAAATTTTTCCAATTTATAATTCCAAACTTATTTATTGGAAATTTTTCTAAAAAAATATTTTCACCCACAGTAAATTCTGGAATTAGAGAAATTTCTTGATAAACTACTTTAATTCCTAAACTCAAACTATCATGTGGGCTTGTTATATTTTTTTCTTCTCCATTAAATAATATTTTACCTTCGTCTTTAGTATATGCACCAGCAAGGATTTTAATGAGCGTTGACTTACCAGCTCCATTTTCTCCCATTAAAGCATGAACTTTACCTGCCTCAGCTTTCAAACTAACATTATCAAGAGCCAATACTCCTGGAAATTCTTTCCTGATATTTTTTAAATCTAATGATTCAAATTTATTATGCATTTTTTTCTTTTCTTAAAGTATCAAAATACACTGCAAGGATTAAAATAACACCCGGGACTACAAGTTGAAATTCTTGAGGAATACTCATTAATATAATTCCATTATCAATTACTTTTAAAATTAAAATTCCAAGAATTGTTCCAATAATTGTTCCACTACCTCCTTTAAAACTAGTACCACCTAATAAAACAGCCGCTATAACTATTAACTCAAATCCTTTGGCTGACCCTTGCTGTCCTGTGTCCATTAGTGAAGCAAGGATTATACCTGCAATTCCAACAAGTAAGGAAGTAATAACAAAGCCTAAAATTTTAAATTTATTGTTATTTATACCAGACAAGCTTGACGAAAAAGGATTGCTACCAATAGCAGTAAAGTATCTTCCGTATCTTGTATAATTTAAAAGAAAAATGAAAAAAGGCAAAATGAAAAGCATTATAATTACTGGCATTGGAATTTTAAATACAAAACCTTGCCCGATAAAAGTAAAAACCGGAAGTAGATGAGTGTTATAAATCGCAGCCATTGAATAAATATAAACACTCCCTTGTAAAATTAACATCATTGCCAAAGTTGCGATTAATGAATTTACATTCAAAACAGTTCTCACAAGTCCATTAGTTAACCCAATTAATAAACAAAAAATAAAGACAGCAGAAAATCCTAAAAAAATACTTCCAGTTACATTTATAACATCCATTACTATAACTGTAACAAATGACATTAGTGCACCAACTGATAAATCAACTTCACCACTTGTTAACAAAATGGTCATTCCAAATGCTACTATCATAACTGTAGAACTTGAACGAAGAATACTATTAATGTTTTGAATGCTATAAAATTGAGGGTTGTAAAAAGATAAAAAAATACAAAGAATGATCAAAAGTACAAAAAGAATTGCTTCGTTTGATTGAAAATATTTTTTCACTTTTGTTACTAACTTTTTTATTAAAATTTAATAGAAAAAGCCCTCTGAGTAAAGAGGGCTTTATAAATAATGTATTACAGATCAGATGCGTACTTTGTACATTTCGTTTCTGTAGGAATACCAGCAACATTTTCAAAATTAATAGCTCTTTTTTGAGCAGCTTTATCAAATGAATAGTATTTTGCATAGTTATGAACTGTTAAAGCAAGAGTGGGTGTTACTTTATGCTCAGGAACATCAACGCCATTAAATAAATCAACAGCTAAATTCATACCTGTATATCCAACGCCTTCAGGAAACATTGCAGCTTCTACAAGATATGGTGTGTTTTCTTTTGTCATTTCGTTCAGAAAAGCTAAGCCCTCTGCACCTGTACCTGCAACAACAAGATCATCTTCAGGTAAACCAGCAGCTCTCCATGCTTGAAGTCCACCTAAAGCTGATCCATCATTGATGCCATAAATTACATTAATATTTGAATCTGCAGCTAGTGCAGCTGATGCCACTTCAACAGAACTATCGATCATTCCCGATCCATCAAGTTCATGAACTTTTACTGCATCAACATGCTTTGCAATTGCTTCCATAAAACCAAGGGATCTCAAAACAGTTGCAGATAGCAAAGGAAGTCCGACATCCATTACTCTAGCTTCTTTTTCACCTCTAGAAACAAGAATCCTTCCTACTGCATCTCCTGCTTTATAACCAGCATCATAATCACAAATTGCAAATAATGTTGTCATTCCTTTTGCAGGGTTACCCTCTAAAACTACTGGGGTACCTTCAGCTTTTGCTTTTCTTAAAATTGGAACAACACCTTCTTCATTTACTGGAGTCATAATTAATACATCAACTCCTTTAGTCATAAAATCTTCAGCTTGTGCTGTTTGTTTGTTTATATCTAAGTTTGCATCCATTACCTCAAATTCTATTCCCAACTCATCAGCTCTTGATTGTAAACCAAATATTACATTCTGATACCATTCATGAGTACCATAGTTTACGATGTAACCAATCTTTTTAGGATTAGCAAAAGATGAGAAAGACAATGTGACAGAAATAATTACTGCAAGTAACCAACTTATAATTTTCATTTAACAATCCTCCTGTTTAAATACGATTTGACTTTATGAAATTAGCGCAAAAAGGCAAGTTATTTATTTATATATAAACACATATTTCATATTTAAATATAATTTATATTTTATCATCTAATTATTTATGTTTTAATATTTTTAAATACTTTAAAATATAATATTTTAATATAAAGTATGAATAACATACTATTTGTTTTGAGGACTTATTTATGAATTTTTTAGTTACTGGAGGAACTGGCTTTATTGGAAAACGAGTTGTTGGTCAACTTATCAAAAAAGGTGTTAACGTTGTTTCAACTGATATAGATGTTAAAAATAATAAAGATCAATTTGAACATTACTTAAGTCAAAAAAAAATTAGAACTGATAACATTAAACTTTGTGAGCTAGATATTTCTTCAAAAGAAGAGATACAGAATATCATTACAGATAATAAAGTTAGCCACATAATTGCATGCGGTTATCAAATGAGTAATCTTATTGATAATAATCCCATCAAAGGAGCTGAGGTCAACATTGTAGGAATGACAAATCTATTTCAATCAGTAGTTGATTTTAATTTAAAAAGATTAGTTTTTCCAAGTAGCGAAAGTGTGTATGGTACTTCATCAGAAATATATAATAATAAACCCGTTAAAGAAGATGATTACTGTGGCCTTCAACACCATTTATTCACTTACGCAGTTATGAAGCTCTTAAATGAATTTATGGCAAAAAAATATGTTACAATGAAAAATGTTAGTATAGCGTGTACTAGACCTTCTGTAGTATTTGGATACGGAAGACAAAGAAGTTCATTAATGTGGGCTGAAGAGTTTGCTACAAATCCAGCTTTAGGAAAAGAATTGAATTTACCTTTTTCAGAAAGTAACAAAGATAACTTTATTTATGTTGAAGATTGTGCAGAGCAATTAATTGAATTGTCAACTAAAGAACATCTTGATCATTTTGTATACAATACTGGCACAGAAACTGCATCAGGAAAAGAATTAAAAGCAATTATAAAAAGTTTAGTACCAGATGCCATTGTCAATTTTGACGAAGATGGAAAACCAACACCGTTTATAGACTCTCAAGATGATACGAGAATAAGAAAAGAATTATCATTTGTTCCAAGAACACTTGAACAAGGTATAAAAGAACATATGAATGAGGCTAGATTAGATCATGGTCTTGAATTGATTAATTAGGAGAAAAAATGCTAAAAACTACAACAGTTGGAAGTTATCCAAGAAAAAACAAACCAAAAGACACGCTTAGAAAACCAAGTGTGAGTAATGAAGAAGCTTTTGAAATGATTGATTGGGCAGTGAATGATCAGTGCAATATTGGTTTGGATTACATTACAGATGGTGAGGCATATCGTGAAAATATGTATTGGTTTTACCAATTAAGAATAGATGGTGTTAATAGTAATAATAAAAAATACAAACAATTTACTGTTGGTGGTTCAACTGATGACGTAGATTTGAGTAAAGCCCATCCTCTAGTTAAAGAAAAGGGAGGATTTGGAATAGAGTGTGCTGTAGTAGAAGATGAAATTAAAAATCAAAGTTGGGATTTAGCTTCTAAATGGAAGAGAGCTCAGGAAGCTGCAAAAAATAGAGCAGTGGTTAAACAAACAATAACTGGTCCACATATGTTATCACGTTTTTCAGTAAATAATAGGTTGGATTTATATAAAGATGATAAAGCATTAGCTTTCGCATATAGCTCATGTATCAAAGATGAAATTGAGCAACTTAAAAATTTAGGTTGTGAGAGAATACAGTTAGATGAACCTGTGTTAACAGAAGCACCACATGAGTGTACATGGGCGGCTGATGTTATAAATGACATAGTAGACTCGTTCCCTACACTTCATTTTAGTTTGCATATTTGTGGAGGTAATGCACACAGAAAAAGAGGTTACTTTGGCAAATACCAGGATATGATTGATGGTTTAAAAAAATTAAAAGTTCATGAATTACATTTAGAGCATTGCACATTACATTATGATATGTTGGAAGTTTTTGATTTGTATGAATACAATGGTATTTTATCATTTGGAGTAATTGATCAAAGAAGTGATGAGCTTGAAGATGTTGATACAGTCCATAAAAGAGTTGAACCTGTTCTGGAAAAATTTGGCAGTGAGAGAATTTTATTATCGAGTGAATGTGGCTTTGGTCATGTTCCGATTGAAATCACTAGAGCAAAATTAAATAGATTAGTTGAAGCTGCTAAAAAATATTAAAATTATATTATTTTGAATTTTATTGATGTTAATGCTATTAAATTTATATGATTGAAGTCGAACAATATTTTGAAGATTATGAAGTTGGGCACGAAAGAATAACTGGAGGGCGCACAATAACTGAAACAGATATAGTTATGCATGCAATGCATTCAGGAGATTTTTACCCTCACCACGTTGATGCTGAGTTTGCTAAAAAAACACCCTTTGGACAACGTATTGCACAATTTAGTTGCACTTTTTCTATTGGTATTGCTCTTACGGCCTCTATAGTAAATAAAAGAGCTTTCACTTATGGTTTTGAGAGATTACGTTTTCCAAACCCTGTATTTATTGGTGATACAATTCATACTAAGGTTACAATAAAAGAAAAAAAAGATGATCCTAAAAGACCGCAATATGGTCAAGTTAATGAGGCATGTGAGATTTTGAATCAAAGTGATAAGTGTGTTTGCTACTCTGAGCATATTTTACTAGTTGAAAGAAAAAAAGTTTAAAAAGCGCTATACTTTATATACGCTTCCTGAGGATCCATACCTTCACGAATAGATTTTCTTACTTTTGATTCAGTATTTATAAGTAATTCAGATTTTTCTAAAATATCCATAATATTATTCTCAGGAATAATTACAACTCCATCAATATCAGCCATTACGTAATCATTATTATTTATAATTACATCACCAATAGTAATTTGTCCTTCTAATACATCAGGCTTCCAATAACCAACAACATCTTTTGGAGTAGTAAATTTTGACCACACAGGAAAATTTATACTATTAATGAATTCAACATCTCTGCATCCACCATCAGCAATATAGCCTCGTATATTTTTTTTTAAAAGATACTCAGCAGAAAGTTCACCCATAAAAGCGGCAACATTATCATTAGGTTGACATATTAGTATTTTATCAGATGGTGTTTTTGATAACATTCCCGTCCAAGCTAATAATGTTTCATGGTGAGAGTAAGAAGAGTTAGCGCTCCCTTGAATTGTAAAAATTTGACCACCTATCTTATGTTCTGGTTTTAAAGCTTTAATTGATGGGTCTAAAACAAAATTTTTAAAACCTGCATCACGCATTACATCATGAATTACACTGCTGAAACAATTTGTTAACCTATCTGATATAGAATTTAGTTTACTTGACGGTTGACTAGTCATAACGCCTTACCAGTTTCATCATCAAATAAATATGTTCTATCTAAATTAAGAGAATAGTCCAATTCATCTCCAGCTCTAACAAGTTCAGGAGTAAACATTCGACTTACTATTTCGATTTTCCCAAAATTAGTAAAAATAAGTGTTTCAGTCCCAAGAGGTTCTGACAAATTTACTTTAGACTTGTAATCCCAAGATTGAGATGGTTTTTTGCCAAATTTAAGAGGAACAATATCTTCTGCCCTAAACCCAAAAGAGATTTTTTGACCATTTTTAACTATATCTTGTTTTGAGATAGGCACAGGAACATTGATTCCATCCTCAGTTTTCATAATTTTTTTTCCTTGATCTATTTCTACTGTAGACGAAATCATATTCATAGAAGGTGAACCTATAAATGTTGCTACAAATTTGGTTGCAGGTGTTTCAAATAAATCCAGAGGAGTTCCGATTTGCTCTATAATACCATCTTTCATTATAACAATACGATCTGCCAAAGTCATTGCCTCAACTTGATCATGAGTCACATATACAATAGTAGTTTCAACTTTTTGATGAAGTCTTTTAATCTCTGTGCGCATTTGATTACGTAATTTTGCGTCTAAGTTTGATAAAGGTTCATCAAACAAAAAAACATCTGGTCTTCTTACAATCGCCCTACCCATAGCAACTCTTTGACGTTGACCTCCTGATAGTTGTGCAGGTTTTCTATGTAAAAATTCTTCTATATCTAAAATACCCGCAGCCTCAGCAACACGTGAATCAATATCTTTTTTCTTCATACCAGCAATTTTTAGAGAAAATCCTAAATTTTCTTCAAC
>MDTB01211765.1_pt1 | contig 17001 bp, 15 predicted proteins | sample 811161 | NCBI WGS metagenome assembly MDTB01 (sample SAMN05326650, study PRJNA326480) | marine metagenome | isolation source: seawater | place: Mediterranean Sea | collected 2009
GGGTAGTTTGACTGCATAGTCAAAGAACCATTACCAAGCATATTTTCAAATTGGTCAAACATATCGTCAAAACCAATTGAAAAAGGTCTTAGTGAGTTAAATATAGATAAATCCTTACTTGTCATATTATCCTCCTTTGTTAGCAAGGTTATTTTGAAGTCCCATAAGGCAACTCCAATACTTATATTGGTATATAATTTTAAATTTCAACCCCCCCCTAAATCATTAAAATTAAGTCTTGAAAAAATATGCTTATTTTTTAAGCTTATCTTAATGAAAAAATTTTCTATTTTAATATTTATATTTTTTTTTTCAAATTCCTGCTACGCAGATGAGAAACTAATAAACTTAATCAATGAAAAACTTATAGAAATTGGTGAATTTAAAGAACCAAAGAAGTATCCCGAAGGGTTTTTAAAAACTACTGCAAAAAGATGCAAGGATTTAAAATTTATATGCGTACAAGATAAAGCTGTAAAAGAAATGTCATTAAGGTTTAAAAGAACGGATAAATACAATGACAAAAATCCAGGTAATCAGGTCTATGCCATGGCACATTTTGAATTATTTTTTTTGAATAAATTAAGAAAAGATAGAAATAGTTTAAAAAAATTTAAAGAAAATTGGCCAGAAAAAAAAGTAAATGCAGATAAAGTTGTTAGTTTAATAAAGTTAAATGAGACCAGAAAAATGATGAGAAATGCTTTAGGAATGAATATGAATAACTCTATAGAGGAAGTAATTGATACCTATTGGACACTAGGCAATTTTTTACAATTAGGTGAAATGAAAGTAGAAAAAATAGATAAAGACTTGCTAAAACGAAAAAGAATTTTATCAGAATACAAATCTATGGTTAGCTCTTTAAAAAGAAATTTAGAAACTCAAGATCTTCAGAGAGCATATAAATATTTAGAAAAAAAATGAAATGCTTGATATATATATTCATATTATTTTTTTTAAATATCACTAATACTTTTTCAGACGTCGATCGTGATTTGGAAAAAGTTTTTAAAAAATACGAAAAAAATATAAATCGTATACAAAAAAGAATTGATAATTTAAACAAACCTAACACCAAAGAAGCAGAAATAATTGATCAAAGTATTAAAGAGATTCAATCAATAACTAATTACTCAATAGAAAATTTAGAGATAGGTAAAAAAGAAAACCTGTTAAATTCTCTAAAAGTTTTAGACAAATATTTGGGAGATATTTCCAAGTCTATACCATCAGAGGTTACTAGAGATATTTCAAATCAAGAAAACCTAGATAAGCAATCTTTATCTAAAATGGCAAGTTTTAGCAAAAATATTAAAATAAAAAAAATAGAAAAAAATGCAGATATATTAGTTAGTATGGATAATTTACAAAGTGAGGGATTAGACATTTTTAAAACAAATAAAAAACTTATAGATCTTGAAATTAAAACAATAGATAAAGAAGCAATTAGCGAAGTAACAAAAAATGTTAATAATTTAGTAAGTAAAACTAACAGCGAAAGATTAAAAAATTCTATTTATATTAATATTCAAAAAACTCTAAATAAGCCAGAATTTATAAATTTAGACACAAACAACAAGTTTTATTCAGATCTCGCTACTATGAGAGTTTTGCAAAAATATGATTATAGTTGGGAAAAAAATAATTATAGAATTTCAGTAGGCAGACCGGTAGATGAAGCATTGCAAGTAAAGGATATGGTTTACGATAAGGCTCTTGCATTTGGTTTTTCTGATATAAAGGCAAACAAGTTAGCTAATAATGCTTATTCTGCTTACTATGATATGTTTTTTCATGCAGATGAAGTTTCTGAAACTGTTAGAGCAAAAGGAGGAAGTTGGGAAGAGGCTGATGAGGCGGTTGATAAATGGTTGTCAGACCCAGAGAATAAATTTAATGAGTGGGCATTTAAATTTTATAACATTGAAGATGATGATGATAACTTTCTACCAAATCAGGATGCATTAGAAAAATGGTTTAAAAGCATTGGGGATCAGGACATCACTGATTATCAACTTTCCTCTGAAAGATTAGACTCCGAGGCTATGGCCAGAACAGTTAGTTATTTATCTCAAGATTTTATGGTTGGTCAATCTAGTGAAAGTGATCCATACAAAGAAGCCGACGAAATTTTAAATTATGTAAAAAAAATGGCTTTAGACAAAGGTTTTTCTGAGAAAAAAGCATCAATTATTGCTCAAAATACAAGTTCAAAATATTTAGATTTTTGGCTCGACGCTACTTTAGTAATGGAAAAGTCTCTAGCTGCTGGAAACTCTTATTCAATTGCAGATCAGGAAGTTGAAAAATGGGCAATGAAGTCCGATAATGTATATAATAATTGGTTTACAAGATGGGGCGAACCCGAAGATAATAATAAAGATTGGCTACCAAATTCTCAAACATTTGGAAAATACCTTGATCAAATAAAAAATCAAGAGATTGATAAAATAAGTATTTCCGATACTAGAAAAGATTTAGAGGTTAGCATGAATGTTTATGAAAATTTAAAATATAATGAAAAACTACAAAAATGGGAAGGTGATCTATTTAATGATGCAAAAAAAGTTTCCGACGCATTTTACAATAGAGCACTAAATGATTTTAATTTATCTAAAGAAGAGGCTGATAAGATTAAATCAAATACATATGATAATTATGTTTCTACGTGGTTAGAGGGTACTTATGTTTCTGAAAAAATTAGATATGAAGGTGGATCGTGGGAAGATGCAGATAAAGCTGTAGATACCTGGTTTAATAAAAGTAAGTATAAAGATTATTGGTCAAAAAACGAGGATAACTTCGGAATTAAAATTGAGGAAGACGATAATGGTAAAATCACTATTGTTTTCAAAAAATTAAATAAAAAAAAAATTAGATGAAAGAACAGAAAGCATGCAACCAAATAAAAAAAATGAAAATAAATCTAATCAAAAAATAGAGAAGAAGAAAGAGACTGTAAAGAAAGATGAAGAAATTGAAAATACGGTTATAGATAACAAAGACGATGAAATTACCGAGACAAATACCAATTTAGCCGAGGAAACTAAAAATATTGATGTCACCGAAGAAGTGAAAAGCATTGATGTTACCAAGGAAGTGAAAAATGTAAATGTTGTCGAAGAAATTAAAAATATAAATATTACTGAGGAATTAGACTTAAAATCTTTAACAAAGGAATTAGATTTAAAATCTTTAACAGAAGGCGAACTTAGAGAAGCAATTGCTGAAGCAGCTAATCCTAGTGGAGAGGCAGTAGAGGGAACAGTTGCTGGATCTGGAAAAGGTTTTAATCCTCCCACTGGTCCTCAATATGGTCCAGGTCAAAATCAGGCAGGAAATCCCTAGTTAACAAAATGTTCACAATTTCCTAACCAAGCTTTTAATAATAATTGCGGTTATATTTTATTTGTTACTTTAAGGGCAAAAGCGTAATCTAAAGCTATTTCCTCAATAGCACCATCTCTACCAGATTTTCCACCATGACCAGCATTCATTTCGGTTTTAAGTAAAAGTAAATTGTTGTCAGTTTTATAATCTCTAAGTTTAGCGGTAAATTTTAATGGTTCATCAAATAATACTCTATTATCACTTAGGCTTGTTGTGATTAACATGTGAGGATAATCCATTTTCTTAATGTTATTATAAGGCGCATAAGAATAAATATAGTCAAAATGTTCTTTGTTATCCTTAGCATTTCCAAATTCATCAAATTCACCTATTGTTAATGGTAATGAATGATCTAAATTGGTAGTTAGTGAATCAACAAATGGAACAGCTAATATCATTGCTAAAAATAACTCTGGTTTTTGATTAACGACTGCACCCATAAGCAAACCACCTGCCGACCCTCCAAAACCTATAATCTTTTTTCTTGAGGTATATTTATTATTTATTAAAAATTCTCCAACTGCTAAATAATCCTCAAAAGTGTTTTTTTTGTTTAATAATTTACCCTCTTTCCACCACTTCATTCCTCTTTCCATCCCACCTCTGATGTGTGCAGTCACCCAAATTATATCTCTATCTATCAAACTAAATTTGGTCGAGGAAAAAGTGGGAGACATAGAACTTCCATATGAACCATAACCATAAAGCAAAACGTTTGCATTTCCATCAACTTTAGTTTTTTTATGACGGGTTAAAGTTATTGGTACTTTTCTTCCATCATGTGAATTGCATTCAAGTCTTTCAACAATATAATCATCAGGATTATGACCCGAAGGTATCTCTTGTTCTTTTATAAGATTTCTTTCCTTAGAATTTAAATTATATAAATAAGTCCTTGATTGAGTTTTGGGTGAAGAATAACTTAAATAAATTAAATCTGTATCTCTTTCCTTTTGAAAAAAGGATATACCAGGGTCAATAATTTTTTCATCTGTAAATCTAATCTCTTCCTCTTGATTAGTCTTTTTATTTTTTACAAAAACTTTTGGTAATGCATTCGAAATTTCCGATCTTAAGATCCAATTATTCAAGAAAAATAAACTTCCTATTAAAACTTCCTCTTGTGCTGGAATATATGACTTCCAATCTTGTGATGATAAATCATTACAATAATCAATTTTAAAGTCCTCAGCTTCTTCATTTGTATGATTATAAAAATGGTTATCCCATGAGTTAACGGAATAAATTATACCTTTTTTTCTTTTTTTAATAAGTTTAGGTTCTGGAATTTCCTCAGCCGATTTAAAATAGTATTGCTCAGAAGTGTTATGGTCTGAAGAGGTAATTATGAAATATTTTTCATCAGATGTTAAATTAATTCCAACAGTAAATGCATCGCTTTTTTCCTCAAAAATTAATTTATCATGCGAGACAGAGTCTCCAATTTTATGTCTAAAAATTTTTCTTGGCCTGTGAAATTTGTCCAATTTGGAGTAAAATATATATTTGTCGTCTAAGCTAAAAGTTATACCGCCCGAAGTATCCTCTATCTTCTCAGAAATAATTTTATTTGTTTTTATATCTCTTAAATAAATTGTGTAATATTCTGATCCTTTTAAGTCTAAAGAATATCCAAGTATTTTATCGTTATAACTTACTTCAAGATCTCCAACACCAAAATATTTAGTGTTTAATTTTTCTTTTTCCTTATCACCGTTCCAGTATTCCTCAACTAAATCTGTTCCAATTTTTTTTCTCAATTTAATCGAATAATTTCCCTTTGTTGTTGTCTTAGTCCAGTATTCATAATTTTTATCTTTATATGGAATAGACTCGTCATCTAATTTTATTCTACCTTTTATTTCTTCAAATAAAGTCTTTTGAATATCTTTAGTATCTTTCAGATGATGTTCTGTAAAATTATTCTCTTCCTCAAGATATTTTCTTACTTCAGGGTCAAGTTTGGAACTATCTTTTAAAACTTCAAGGATATTTTGCTGATGTACCCAGCTATAATCGTCCTCCCAATCTGTATTGTGACAAGATTTAACTTCAGTTTTTTTTTTAAGTTGTGGTATTTTCATTTAGATTTCTAATATATGAATATTTTTATTATCACACTTGTTATTTTTGTCTTAATTTACATATTTCTTAATTGGTTCGCAAAAAGCTCTACAAAGAAGCTTGCAAAAACTATAAGATCTTCAGTTATCGTAGTTTCGATTTTATTAGCAATTTTAATGGCTTTTGCGGGCAGGTACATTTTTTCTCTTCCATTTTTGATGATGGTTCTTCCACTTATCAAAACTAAAGCTGGACTTACTTTATTACAATTTTTAAGAATTTGGGGACTATTAAGAGTTTTAAAGAATTATGGTAGGTTTAATTTTAATAATATTAATCAAAATTATAATAATCAATCAATATCATTGGAAGAAGCTTACAAAATTCTAAATCTTAATCCAAAAAAAAAGTACACCAAAGATCAAGTTATGAGTTCATATAAAAAAATAATGAAAAAAATTCATCCTGATATTAGTCCAGAATTAAATAGATTGGCATCTATAGTTAACGAAGCTAAAGAAACAGTAATAAAAGATATATCTTAATTGATTATTTCTTTAAATTGTAAAAAAATTTTTAATGGATTGATTTTATCTTTGCCCAAAGTATTATGTGATACACTTTTTTCCCCATCTGGAATTATTGGATACATTCTTGGACTATAGCTACCATATATTAAAGGTGTATCCGTCATTAAAACTATAGTCGGAAGCCCTAGCGCAGCTGACAAATGACTAAAACTTGAATCATTACAAATAGAAATTTTACAATTTTTTATAACAGGCAAAATATCTGAAATTTTATGTTTGTCTAGAGGTATACACAAATCATTGAAACTTGAACTTAAAATATCATTTAAAATTTTCTGTTCCTCTTTATCATTTCCTGTTGCTAAATAAAAATTACATTCATAATTTTTACAAATCAATTCCATAGATTTGATAAATATTTTTGCAGGAACTCTTTTCGTAGGCCCTGATCCACCAATACCAAGTAATATATTTGTTTTTTCAGAGTTTATTTTAAATTTTCTTTTTGATAATAATATACTCTCTTCGCTTATATTTATTATGGGATTACTTTCCACTTCAGTATTTATTGTTTCTTTTATAAATCTTTGAGCAGCATGGATAATATGCTGTTGCTTCTTTTTTAAAAGTGGATAATGAAATACCTCTGAGATACCAGCCAATATCGATATCGTATAAAATCTAAATGATGAATTGAAAATAAATACTTTATCGAACTTATATTTTTTTAATTTTGAAATTAATTTAATAGATCCGATTATTCCATCATGATTTCCTCTTCCTTCTCCTCTCTCTAAAAATATTAGTTCTTTAATATATTTATTATCTTTAAATATTTCATTCGCCTTAGAATTTTCTTTCACAAGACATGACACTGGTACCTCGTATTTTTTGGCAATTGCTTCAATAAAAGGCATAAAAATTACTAGATCACCAATACCCATACGATTTTGGACTACAAGAATTTTCATAATTACAATTAAGCTTTACTAAAAAATATGTTTATATAGATTTTATTAATGGACAAAATTCAAGGCATTTATGCGGCCTCTTTAACAATTTTTAGTGATGATTTGTCAATAAATGAGGATAAAACAATTCGACATGCAGATTTTTTAATAGATAATGGATGTCATGGCGTAGTTATATTGGGAAGCACTGGTCAATCTCAACTCATATCAATTTCTGAAAAAATTAAGTTAATAAATTCACTACCTAAAAGTAAAAATTTTGAGAGGTTTATTATTGGAACAGGATCTAATTCACTAGGTGATACTATTAATTTAATTAAAATCTCAATGTCTCTTAAATTAAAATATTTTTTAATAATGCCTCCAGCTTACTATTCTTATACAGATAAAAATGTAATTGAATATTTTAGTAAAATAATTGAAAGTGTAAAAGACTGTAGAATAATTTTATATAATTATGAAAAACTATCTGGATATAAATTTAGTATAAATTGTATTGATGCATTAAAAAATAAATTTCCCACTCAAATAGTGGGAATTAAGGATAGTACATATAATCTTTATAACAAATACCAAAAAAAAGATTTATCAATTTTTGTTGGTTCCGAAGAGAAATTATTGACCTCCTTAGAAATTGGTTGCCAAGGAGTAATTTCAGCAACTTGTAATGTAACATCTAAAATAGCCAGGAAGATATTTGATGATTTTCATGATAATAAAATTCAATTAATAAACGATAAACTCTGTAATATCAGAAAAGCATTTAATAAATTTAATTTAATCTCAGGTTTACATTCCTACATGTCCCAAAAGGATCGTGACTTTAAAAATGTTCTACCTATAATAGATTTATTATCAAAAAAAGATGAAAAAAAATTATTTGAAGAATTAAGAAATTTAGAATTTAATATAGATTATTAGTTTTTATGAAAAACTTGACTCAATTTCTTCAGGATCTTGTCAAAGAAGATGGGTTTATCTTAATTGATGCTCATAAAAAAGAATATATTATTGGTAAACCTGTTAAAAACCCACCAATTAAATTAAAACTATTAGATAAAAGTCTACATTATAAGTTATTAATTCTTCCAGATCTCTATTTTGGAGAAGCATATATGAATGGATCTTTAGTAATTGAGAATGGATCTTTAACTGAATTTTTAGAAATTGCATTTAAAAACATAGGAAGAGGGCCCACAAGCAATTATGCAACTTTCATAAAAAAATTAATGGGGATTTATAATTATATTACTAAATTTAATTTTATGGGTAAATCAAAATCAAATGTAGCACACCATTACGATATATCAGAAAAGTTATATGACTTATTTCTAGATAAAAATAGACAATATTCATGTGCTTACTTTAAAAATGAAAATGAAAGTATTGAAGTGGCTCAAAAAAATAAAATGAATCATATAATAAAAAAACTCAATCTAAAACCAAACCTTAAGGTTTTAGACATAGGATCTGGATGGGGCACCCTAGCACTTGAAATAGCAAAACAAAGTAAATGTGAAGTTTTAGGAATCACACTCTCTGAAAATCAATTAGAATATAGTAAAAAAAAGGCTAAAGAACTAAACTTAGAAAATCAAGCAAGGTTTGAGCTAATCGATTATAGAGAATTAAATGAAAAATTCGATCGAGTTGTTAGTGTTGGGATGTTAGAACATGTAGGTAAAAAATTTTATGGATCCTACTTTAGTGCTGTTTCCAAATTTCTAGATGATGAGGGTGTAGCGTTGATCCACACAATAGGTTCAGTAATGACACCTAGAGACCCGCATCCATGGATATCAAAATATATATTTCCGGGAGGATATACACCTAGTTTAAGTGAATTAGCAAAACCTATCGAAAAATCAAATTTAATAATATCTGATATGGAAGTGTTAAGAGTACACTACGCACATACTTTAAGGAATTGGAGGAACAGATTTTTAGGGAAAAAAGAAGAAGTATTAAAAATGTTCGATGAGAGATTTTTTAGGATGTGGGAGTTTTATCTAGCAGGTTGTGAAATGGCTTTTAAATGGGGGGATCAGGTTGTATTTCAATTTCAACTTAGTAAAAAATTACTATCAACACCAAATACAAGAGACTATATTTATTAAGTAAATATTGATAAATCTATATAACCTAATGAAGAATCGTAAAAAAAAAAGAAAATAAAAAAAATAATAACAAGAAAAACTTTAAAAAGATCAAAGTACAGAAAAACTAAAATAAAAGTTAAATCAAAAAAAAAATTTAAAAAATCAAGAAACAGAAATTTTAAAATTTTAAAAAAAAAAATAAAAAATAAAAAAATAATCAAAAAAAGCTTTATACTCAATTTCATTAGATTTCAAAATAAATTAAAGGATAATTTTTCTATCAAATTTGATTTTAATTTTTTAAAAATAGATCGAGCCATACAGTCATTTTTTCAAAAAATCGATGATAAGATTTCAGAATATAAAATATTAAAAGCTGATGAAAACATAAGAATTAAAATAGAAAAAATAGAAAAAGAGAGGCAAGAAAAAGAAAGAATTGAAACTGAAAAAAAAGTAAATGATGAAAAAATATTAAAAGAAAAAGAAAAGCAATTACAAGATGAAGAAAGGTTAGAAAAAGAAAGAACAAAAGATATAAAGCTGTTTTTAAGAAAAGAACAAGCGCTATTAAGAAAAGAACAAGCGGAAAAACAAAAAAGATTTTTGCAGGAACTCAAATTAGAAAAGCAGATTGAAAGATTTAGAATCAGAGAGATAAAAGAACTTGAAAAACTCGAGAAAACATCTTTAAAAGAACAACGAGAAGACTACTCTGGTGTTCAAGACAGAATAGATAAACTCAAAGAGAAATATAGATTAATTAGAGATCAGAAAATTAGAGAAAGAGTCGAGGCCTTAGGTGTAAAAACTTTGGAAAGCGATGACAGAGAAACTTTACTTAAAAAGGAGAGAGAATATTCGATCGAACGACAAAAAATCGAGTTTTCTCTTGAAAGTTTTTATAGAAGTGCTGCGAGCTTAGTTTTTCAATTAAATAAAAGACATATTACCAGAAATATGTCGATGTTTAGATGCATAGATAGACGATTTGAAACTGGAGAGATTTTCATTAAGTGGGATGAATCTAACGATGAAGACTGGTTAATACTAATTTATATTAAAGATAATACTCCAGACAAAGGAATTGTGGTGGAGGATAAGACTAACCCTGAAAAGAATTTATCTTATGAATTTAAATCAAGTGAAATATTTAAAGCCTCAGATACGATGGTCGATTGTCTAACTCAGTTATTATCAAGGGAAAGATCAAAAAATAAAAAATAATTTACTCTGTTACGTAAACTGATACGCCTCTATTATTTATATCTACATCAAACTTTTTGTGGAGTGGGGGGAATGCTCTCTGCGAGCAATCAAGTCTATCGCATGTTCTGCAGGACACTCCAATAGGAATTTCAGTTTTTTTGTCGTTTAAATCTAAATTTTCTGTATAAACAAAATCCTTAGCATATTTAGCCTGGCACCCTAATCCGATTGATAAAATACTCTTCTTTTTTCCGTACCTTCCAACCCCTTTTTCAACAGTTCTAGCAATACATACATATTTTTCTCCATTAGACATTTTACTAACTGCGGCCTGTATTACACCTGGCCTTGAAAAAGCCGAATAGACATTCCACAGCGGACAAGCACCTCCATATCTAGGAATTTCAATACCTGACAAAGAAAATCTTTTTGAAATATTCCCAGCTACGTCTACTCTAAGAAAATGGAACGGTATTCCTGGAAGTTTTGGATCTTGAAGACATGTTACTCTGTGCGCTATTTGTTCAAATGTACATGCAAAAGTATTTTGAAGCAATTCTAAGTCATATTTTTGTTTTTTGCATTCATTATGAAAAAGTTTATATGGCATCAAAATTGCAGCTCCACAGTAATTTAATAATGCGACTTTCGTAAGTTTTTTAGATTCCTCAGAGGGGAATTTAAATTCTGACAAATAATTATCTATTTCAATCATTGCTCCTTCTTGTGCTATTTGAGCTGCTGCATATAACTTTTTAGTTTCAAGAGCAACATAATCACTTAAATGTAATTCTTTCTGGGTTTTAAAATAAATTTTTGAAAACGGTTTTCCCTCCTCAGGTAATAAATCTTTGACTATCACACCATACTCAGTTTTAAGAAAATTACATAAAGCCATATAGGTTGCCCTATTATTGATTTGAATTCTATTAAATATCTCATTTGCAAACTTTTCTAATTTTGAAAAATAATTTTTATTTTCTTGAAGAAAGTCTGATACTACCTCTCCAGGAAAAGATGCTTTTCTTCCATCAATTATTTTTCCCGAAATATTTTCAACCTTATTAACTATTTCTTGTCCTTTTAATTTATAATTATCCCCTAATTTTATTAATGCCTTTGCGATTTTTGGATTTGTATTTATTAAATCATTAACTTCTGGCACCAATATATCCAAATCTTCAAAAAGCTCGTCACTCAATAATTCTGATAAATTATTTGCTAGACTTAAATCAGATTTGTTTGTTAAGTCAGACAGCTCTATTTTTAGTTCTTCGCATACTCTTAAAAGTAGATCCCCATCAATCTTTCTTTTTCCACTCTCGATTAAATTCAGATAACTAGGAGATATTTCCAGTTTTTCTGAAAGTTTATTAGCTTGAATTCCCAATTGTCTTCTAAAAGCCTTTATTTTAGGTCCAATTTTTGTATCAATTTGACTCATATTTTACTAATAGTAAATTTTGTAAATTTAAATTTACAAAAAATTTATTGATTTTACAAGTTTTTTTATTATTTCTATAGATTTTGTAAATTAAGTAAATTATAAGACTTTTATGAACAATGAAAACATAAAAAAAACTCAAGAAATTCAAGTTAAAACTAGCCATGAAGACACTAATGACAAAAGAAACAAATCAGGTATTTACTTGAGAGATGACCATTGTGATTGGGGTTCTAGCGGTATGAATGAATTTACTAACGAGTATAATTCTAACTAAAAACACATACCACTTTCCTACTAACATTTAAATTGAGGGGTTTAAATGAGCTCAGAGACTAAAGTTTCATACGATTTAAAAAGATTTTCAGGTATCAAAAGAGATTATACTCCAGAGGAAGTTGAACGTTTAAGAGGTTCAATAAAAATCGAATACTCGATGTGTGAGCAACAGTCCAAAAAATTATGGAATTTACTCAACACAGAACCTTATGTAAACACACTTGGTTCATTATCTGGTAACCACTCTGTACAACATGCAAAAGCAGGATTAAAGGCAATATATGTAAGTGGGTGGCAGGTAGCTGCTGATGCAAATACAGCAGGGGAAATGTATCCAGATCAATCGTTGTATCCCTTTGATAGTGCACCGAAACTTGTGGATAGTATAAATAATGCACTTGTAAGAGCAGATCAAATTCAACATATGGAAATCCAAGATGGTGAAATGAGCACAAACGATAGAACTGATTATATGCTTCCAATTATTGCAGATGGAGAAGCTGGATTTGGCGGTCCATTAAATGTCTTTGAATTAACTAAAAAATTTATAAAAGCTGGTGCTGCAGGAGTACATTTTGAGGACCAGTTAGCAAGTGAAAAAAAATGCGGGCATATGGGTGGTAAGGTTTTAGTACCCACTGGAACTGCAGTTAGAAATTTAAAAGCTGCAAGACTAGCTGCGGATATAGCAGACGTGCCACTAATTATTTTAGCAAGAACAGATGCAAATGCTGCGAAACTAATAACTAACGACCATGATGAAAATGACAAAGCATTCTTAACAGGAGAAAGATCGCCTGAAGGATTTTATTATGTTAAAGCTGGAATAGATCAGGCTATATCAAGAGGTCTTGCCTATGCTCCCTATGCAGACTTGATTTGGTGTGAGACAGCAACTCCAAATTTAGAGGAAGCAAAAAAATTTGCTGATGCAATTCATTCTAAGTTTCCTGGTAAATTATTAGCTTATAATTGCTCACCATCATTTAATTGGAAAAAACATTTATCAGAAGATGAAATTGGAACTTTCCAGCGCAAAATTGGTGAAATGGGATATAAGTTTCAATTTATCACTTTAGCCGGATTTCATACACAAAATATTGCAATTTTTGAACTTGCAGAAAAATATAAAAAAGATGGAATGGCAGCGTATTCTAAAATTCAACAACAAGAATTTGATAGAGAAAAAGACGGCTACACCAGCATTAAACATCAAAGAGAGGTAGGTACATCTTACTTTGATGCAGTATCAAACACTATAAGTGGTGGAAAAAGTTCTACCACTGCTATGGAAGGTTCTACAGAGTCTGAACAATTTTAATTAGATCTTAATTTTTGAATCTGATCCCACGCTGAATTGATTGCTCTCATTGTTTTTTTACTCTCTTCTATAACTTCTTCTGGAACACCTCTACTTAAAAGTAAATCTGGATGATGCTCTTTTGATAACTTCAAGTATCTCTTTCTAATAGTTTGTAAATCATCATCTGGACTGCTTTCTAATACCATGTAAGGGTTTAATTTATCAGAAGATTTTCTACTTTCTCTGATACTCTTGAATTGTATTTCACTTAATCCAAAAATATATGCTATTTTTTCAATCATTACAGCTTCCTCGGAACTTACTTTCCCATCAGACTCCGCGATATAAAATAAGATATTAATGACCTCCTCTAAAACATTTAAATTACCCTTATAAAATTGCGCGATTTGCCGGGCATAAGGTTCATATCCAGTGCTTTCTTCTTTAGCTCGATTAAATATTTTACCTACCTCATCTAATTCATTTTCTGGGATCTTTAACTTGTCTTTTACTGCTACTAATTCTTCACGACTTACTTGACCATCTGCTTTACTTAGTTTTGCGGACAAAATAATTAAAGATAAAGCAAATATTTTTTGGCTTTGACCAATCGCGGAAAAACCAGCTGCAGTTTTTGCTCTTGAGATTTTTCCGCCTAAAATAGACCCCAAAAGCATCCCGAAAGGACCTCCTAAAGAAAGGCCAATCACCCCGCCAATTAAACTTCCCCAGATAGACATATTATAATTTTCTAATATAATTTAATAATTATGACTACTACTATTTTTGTATTAATTATTTTATACGGTATTTATAGATGGTCAGTTTCATGGATACAATATTACAGTAGGTTGGACGCTAGATTAGGGTCTTCAATTTGGAGATATAGTTATGATTATCATGTAATTGGCAAAAGAGATGTTACCCTTGAAGATGATAAAAAATTAGTGATGTTAAGAAGGAAAAGAAATAGAGCTGTCACTTTTATGTATTTTGTTTTCTTCTTTGGCTTTGTAATTTTTATGTCTTTTATAAATCAAATTCTTTTAAGAATAATTGGAATTTAATATTTTTCAATTTTTTTAACGTTATATTCCCAGTAACCCATTTTATTATATACAATTTTTAATATAATATTTTCTTCTTTATTATACCATAAGTCAAAATCAAGCTTTTTATTATCTGGAGTGCTTGGGTCTTTTGACTTTAATTTATAATGTTCAGTAAAGTATGTTTTGTTATTAACAGTAATATTTTTTTTACCAATTAAATTTACAACTTGCTCTTTTATACTTCCAGATAAAGGACTTATTTGGCTATCCGCCTGAAGTAGATCGTGGTTCCACCAGTTACCTATCACATTATGCAAATCTGCATTACCTTTATAAGACGAACCAATAATTTTAAATTCCTTTTTATTTTTGTTTAATTCTAAATTTACAAATTTCCTTTTATCATTTTGAAAAGTCTCTGAATTATAAGAAATAAGATCGTTCTTATTGTATCTCTCAACACTTTTGCTTTTAATTTCAAATATTTTAACTCCCAATAATTTTACCTCAAATTCAGTCTCATTTTTTACCTCCAAAAATTGATCTTTATAACTGAAGTTATATTTGCTAAACCCAATTAATTTACCATCTTTTAATATCTCCATCTCTATAGTTTTAAATTTTATATAATCTTGTGGATGAGAATCTGAATTAATAGGGTAAAAAAATAGTATAAAAAATACGAAAAAAAATTTAATATGTCTATTTATGTAAATAGTATAAGAATTCATAAAATATAAATCAAAAATATACAGACTTAAAATGTTTTTAACTATAAAAAATATACCTAAAGTATCATGGAGCTCAAAGGAGCCCTTAAATTTAAAACCTAAACCAAGCACTTTTTTCTTTCTATGCTTTGGATTAACACTATTTGGAATAGGTGAAGGACTACTTTTAGTATCCTATACAGGAGCTTCGCCTTGGAGTGTTCTAGCTCAAGGAATCTCTAATTATGTAGATTTATCAATTGGAACAATAACTTTTTTTATAAGTCTTTTTGTAATTATTTTATGGATTTTTTTAAGTCAAAAGCCAGGAATTGGAACATTCTTAAATGTAATAATCATTGCAGTAATGATTGACGTTTGTTTAAATAATGTAACTACACCAGAAAGTTTTGAATTAAAAATTTTTCTAGCAATATTTGCAGTTATAATTACTGGAATAGGTAGTGGGATTTATCTTATAGCAAATTTAGGACCAGGACCAAGAGATGGGTTAATGACTGGCCTTCAAAAAAAAACTAACTTTCCAATTGCATTTGTTAGAGCCTTTTTGGAAATATCTGTTGTAACTATAGGATGGTATTTAGGTGGGACGGTAGGAGTTGGAACAATACTTTTTGCCTTTGGAATTGGTCCCTGTGTAGCTTTTGGATTGTATATTGTGGATAAAATTTCTACTAAAAGGTGATAATTACAACCTCTTAATTTTGATATTAAATATTAATGTGGTTAATAAAAAAAAGGCTGCATAAATTTGTTAGATTAACTTTTCACCCACCGTGAGGGGTCTAACATTAGTTAACTTAAGATTTAGATTTTTCAAACCTTTTCCTCTCGTTAGCATCTAGAATTAGTTTCCTTAATCTGCAAGACTTTGGTGTAATTTCCAGGGCTTCATCACTGTTTAAAATACTTAATTGTTCAGCTATTGACATTTTTCTTACCGGTGTAAGCACTACATTCTCATCAGTACCTTGGGTTCTCATATTTGTAAGTTTTTTTCCTTTCATAACATTAATTATTAAATCCCCCGGTTTTGGAGTTAACCCAACAATCATACCAGCATAAACTGGATCGTTATGTGTTACAAACATCTCACCTCTAGCCTGTAAATTAAATATTGCAAAAGCCACTGCTTTCCCTTTATCCATTGAAATTAATGCCCCATTTTTTCTACTATCCATGTCACCTTCAAAGTTTCCATACGAATGGAAAATTCTATTAATAACACCTGTTCCTTTTGTTAAAGTTAAAAACCTACTTGTATATCCCATTAATCCTCTAGTTGGTGCATGAAAAATTATTCTTTTTTTATTTTTTCCAGTATCTTTTAAATCAATCAACTTGCCTTTTCTTTTATTCATTGAGTCTATAATTCTAGACGAAAATTCCTCATCAAGATCTAATGTTATCTCTTCAATAGGTTCCTGTTTTTGGCCTTTATCATTTGTTTTAAATAAAACTTTAGGGGGGCTAACCGTTAGCTCAAATCCCTCTCTCCTCATTTGGGTCAATAAGATTTCAAGCATCAATTCTCCTCTTCCACTTATCTCGAAGGAGTCTTTATTGTTATTCTCAGAAAAAGTGACACCAACGTTGTTCTGTGCTTCGGTAATTAATCTCTCTCTTATTTGAGTACTAGTAAGTTTGCTTCCCTCGGTACCAGCAAGTGGAGAGCTATTTACAGTAATTTGAATTGCCATTGTTGGAGGGTCAATTGGTGTAGCTAGTATTGGATCATTTATCTCAAGATCACATATAGTGTCAGCTACATTTGCCTTTTCTAATCCTGCAATAACTACAATGTCACCTGCCTCACCTGTATCTATGGGGACTTTCTTAGTTCCCTCATATCTAAAAATTTTTGTAAGTCTTCCCTCATCAACTTTATTCCCTTTTAAATCTATTGCCTTAATATTTTGATTTGAC
>MDTB01163846.1_pt1 | contig 17000 bp, 16 predicted proteins | sample 811161 | NCBI WGS metagenome assembly MDTB01 (sample SAMN05326650, study PRJNA326480) | marine metagenome | isolation source: seawater | place: Mediterranean Sea | collected 2009
ATTTAACCTGTCTATTATAAAACTCTAAAGCCTCATATAAACCATACATATTAATTTTTTTTCCTCTGTCTTTAATTAATAATTTATTGATCTGATGAATTAATTGCTTATGTGCTAATTTTTTTCGATCATCTGACATTAATACTTTCCAATATTTATTATGCTTTTGAATATATTCTTCAATAACTATTTTTTTTGATTTGGTGTTATTATCTATTTTTATGGGTATGTGATTACCGGAAATAAAATCACCGCTCTGTCCATTTACTATAATAGCATCTTTTTTTATGAATTTATTCTGCTTTAGCTGGTAAAGCATAAAGAACTCTCCCATAAAATATATAGCATTTAGATTATCACAAGATTTTACATAGTCTTGATAAATTTTAGTATTCATTATTTTTTTAATTTCTTTTTTATTATATTTAATTTTTATCCATTTAAAGTTCAATTTTTTGGCTACTTCTTTTGCTATTTGCATATCATTGCTTCCATCTTTTCCATAGGTAACACAAATTACATTTTTATAACCGAAATGCCTTAAACCTGATGCTATAAATCTAGAGTCCCACCCAGCAGATAAAGGTAAAACTATTTGCCTACCATTACAACTCTTTATAAGTTTTTGAATTATACTATCGTTAAGTTTGTTCAATTTATTTTTTTTACTACTTTTGAAATCTAGCCATGGTTTCCAGGTAAAGTAAAAATTAAAATCTATTTTTTTTCCTTCTATCCAAACATATTCTCCCGGAAAAAAAGTTTTTATTTTTTTATATATAGTATTATTACTAGTTGTATAACCTGACATAGCAAATGTACTAGTAATATCATAGTCAATATCATCCTCATTAAGTTTTAAATTTTCTTCTATATTTTTACCATTATCCGATAAATAAAATTGGTTATTTTTAATAGTATATATAAAAGGATATGAACTAATTCTATCTACAGAAGCGAAAAAACAATTGGCATCTTTAAATATTATCGCAAAATTCCCATCAATTCTTTTAAGAATATTCTTCACATTGTATCTAGATGCTGAGTGCAATAACTCTACAATTTCTGTATCTTTATATTTATGAAAAAAACCAATAAAGTAGAAAGTTTTTTTCTTGTATTGGTACCTTCTCCATTTATTAAATGAAACTATTAGCTTGTATTTTACATTTGATAACATATTTAATTTTTAGAATTTTTTTAAATTTACTTATATTATATTAATGAAAACATAGAAATAAAAAAAAAAAATAAACACAAAATAATATATAATTAAACTTTAAATAAGAATTAAAAACTAATAACTAAAAACCTATTTTACTTTTAAATAAATTTTTTATGTGCTGAGTTATAAAGGATTTTTCAATAATCCACGCTATTAATTTAAAATATTTATTTTTTTTAAATCTAGCATAAACGTAATCTTCAGGGCTAACTAAGTTTTTCGCGTAAAACCCAAGAACTTTGTATTGCTTTTTAGATAAGTTAGCTAAATCAGTTACCCTTACTTTATGGGGTTCTACAATAGTAGATCCAAATGTATTATCTCTATAATAGTCTAATATAATAACTCTTCGATTATCTACAGAAGGTTGATCAGGACCGTGGAAACCCCTATCATCAAATAAAATCATATCTCCAGCTTTTCCTCTACATACAAAAATATTATTTATAATTTCATTCTTTAAAGGCTGTGGGTAATTTTTTATTTTTTGCCCAAATTTTGCTTGAATTTTATGACTAGACAAGGAGTACTTGAAAGCTCCATTTTCAGTATCATGTAAATAAAATATGGCACCAACTCCAATAGGAAATTTCATATCACTTTTAGATAGAGACTTTTTCATACTGTGGTTTTTTTTCCATCCTACACTGAAATCAGCATGTAATCCAAAATATTCGTATGATGTTGATTTATCAAAAACTGCATTGGCTTCTGCTAATGTACACGGGCTTTTCATATAACGTTCAATACAATCAATTAATAAATTATTAGTTGCTATTTCTAATGCGCTCTTACCTAACATAAAGGCACTTAAGGTTTTTTTTGAATAAGATGTTTGAGCAAATCCAACTGTTCCGGAAATTGCTGGGTGTTTAAATTGTTTTTTCCACTCCTTTTCTAGATCTATTAATAAATGCTGATCAAAAAGATTTCTGCAAATAACCACCCCGTAACTTTTTAATTTTTTTTCAACCTCTGTTTTATATTGAGCTGAAGTAAAAGAATTTTTATCTAATATCAAATTGTTATTCAATGGTGTATTTATTCCAACTTTTAACTAAATTTTTTTTAATAAATATTCTGTCTATAGTCCTTGGCTTATATCCAGGATAATGATCAAAGTCTCCTGCTATAACATAATTGTTTTTGAGCATAATTTCAGTAATATATTTTATTCTATTTTCTCCTGTAATTTCAATAGCCCAAGATTTTACACTTTGATTTGTAAGTATTCGTGTAGCACCGTCTATTACCTGATCTTCGTGTCCATCTACATCTATTTTAATAAAACTTGGCATATCTAATTTATAATTATAATGAAGTGAGTCTATAGTAACTCCTTTCACCCATTGACTAAAAAAAAAATTTTTTCTGTCTCTTCCTCCTCCCTCTTCATAGCCATGCCTATTGTTATAAGTATTTAATGTTTCACCTGGTATAGGTAATCCATGCATTAACAGTTTTTTATAATCTTCTTTTTTAGTACAAGCAGCATGTACAACCTCGAAAAAACTATCAGACTTCTTAATTTTAATTAATGATATAGTTTTTAATATTGTCTCTATGGAAGGAGTGTAAGGTTCTATGAAATGAACCTTGCAATTATTTAAATGTGCGGCTGAAAAACCCTCTAATCCATTAGCTGATCCTATATCATAAATGACACCCCCAGCAGGTAACCAATTCAACCATTTCCATACTAAATCATTTTTATTCATACCAAATCTAGTCACTCTGTTAAACTCTTTGAAAGTTCTGGCTAAAATCAACATTTTACCATTTCTTGGCATAGGCAATTCAATTTTCCATCCAGAATATAGATTATCATATTTATAAGTTCCCCCTCTGGATAACAGTTTTATTTTTGCTTTAATAAAATGATATCTAGGCTGTAATAAATTAAATAATTTTTTAGGAAGAAACTTTCCTACTTTCGCTGCAAATGTCATATTATTTTGTATCCTAGTTTTTATTTTTTATCAAATGAAATATATATTTGAAGGTATTAAAATAATAGGCATCATATGCCTAATATAAAAAGTAATTCTCTCAAATGGTTGCCATTTTTTTTACCTAACCAAAATAAAAATAACTTACAAAAAATACAAATAATTAAAAATAATATAAATTTCAGTATTATGAGCAAACATATACAAAATTAAAATTTTAAATTATTTTTGTATTTAAAAAATTTTTATGTAATCATATTATAAATTATATTTTATTTTAAAGTATTTCGTTAATATGCATTCAAGTTAAAAAATAATTAGAAAGAATAAATTCAAAATGCAAAAAATGACAAAAGTAAATATTTTTGTTAATAACAAACTTATTAGTTGTGATGCGCTATTACCATTAACTCTGCATTTAAAAAAAAAATATCCAACAGTAAAAGTTACTTATTATGCTTTAAATTTTAAGACTTATTTGCTAATAAAAAAAAATGTTAATCTCTATAATCTTTTAATATTACATGCTAATTTGCAATTAATGGGGTGGAAAAACTTCAGCAAATACTTTGTTAAATTTTCAAGAATAATTCATATTTTTTACATTATTTCCGATTCAATTATTAATAAAGTAGCAAATATTCATTTTAAGGCACTAAGTCCTTTCCCCTATAATTTAATTTATTTGTTTAATAAAAAAAATACTTATTTGTTTCAAAGCAGTACATGGGGTGTTAATAAAAATATAGCATTTTCCGACATAGTTTTTAAAAACAGAGATCTTAGGGATATGCCTGCAATCAAAAGCTTTAATACACTAGTAGCCTTCGATAAATCATGGCACCAAATAAAAAAATCTAAAATAAAAAATCTCTATATCATTAAATCGACTAGGTTTTTGGAAAGTTGGCAATCTTTTATAAAAAATGAAGCTAATAACGAATTAAAGAGAAAGCCAAAATGGTTTAAAAAAAATAGAAAATATATAATTTTTATCTTAGGCGCTTTGGATAATACTATTGCCACTAATGATAAAAATATTTCAGGAGAAATGCTTTTAAATAAAACCTTAGAGATAATTATTAAAGAGACAAATTATCATATTCTAATAAAACCTCATCCTATAACTAATATGAAAACTCTAAACAAAATATTAAATAAGAAAAATAGCAGAAGATTACACATCGTAGATAATCATCTAGCCATACTGTCGCAGATCAGTAATATTGTGATTGGTAATTACTTTAGTACATCGATGCCAGATGCATGGCTGAATGGAGCAAAAGTTATAGAATTCACTAAATATGACCCTAAAATACTTAAGTTTTGTAACCATAACTCTGTTGTCCCTGAGTATGTCGATGTATTTATTAATGATGATATTAATAAACTTAAAATAGAATTAAAGAAAAAAGCTTTAAGAATAAATAGAAATATAGTTAATTCTGATAATAGCTTAGTTAATGAACTAATAAAAAAGATTAGTTTTAATAAATAATTTTCACCTTAAGTAAAAGACGTTGATAAAAATAGATTTTTATGAAACATACAAATTATTTACTCTTATTACAATAATATTTTATAATACAGTTTTAATCTGTTTATTTAATGCTTTATAAATGAGAATAATTAGATTTTGATTGTAATAATTAAAAATATTTTGTTAGTTTTTAAATTATTAGATTTCTTGCATGCTAATCGTTTTTCATCATCAATAGTAAAATTGCTAATATTACAAAATGATATATTATCTGTGCGAAATAAAAAAAAATATTACAATACACTTGTAATACATTTGAATAAAAATTTATAATTAATCTAAAGCTCTTATATCATTCCTGCTTTTTAATAAAAATTTTTTTATAAGAGGATAAGAATTTTCTGTAAAATGAAAAATGTTTCCTGCTCCAACAGCATCAGCTTTAGTAGAGTTATAACACTCTAGTATTTGTCTTTTATTTCCTGCTCCACTACATGCAATTACAGGAATATTAACAGAATTTTTGATATTATTTATCATTTCAATGTTGTATCCTGTGCCTTTTCCATCAATATCAATAAATTGTAACAATATTTCACCTGCTCCTATTTTTTCTACTTCTAATGCCCAGTCTACTGGATCTATATTTATATCTCTACTTCCTCCCTCAATTAATACAGTAAACTCTTTCTTTTCATTTAATTTACAGTCAATGCTTGCTACTATAGCTTGTCTACCAAAAACCTCACTTGCTTTTTTAACTATTTCTGGGTTTTTATATAAACAAGTATTTAATGATACTTTATCAGCACCATATTCTATTCTAAACTTAATATCATCAAAATTCGTGATATTACCTCCAAAAGTTAATGGCATATCACATTGAAATGAAAATCTTTTCAGAAATGTAAACAGATTGGTTACAGGTTTATATTTATAGTCATCTCTGAAGTTTCCAAAATCTTTTATTTTATTTCTGCTAATGTCTAAAAGTATAAGTTCGTCAACATTCCACTGTCTTAATCTTTCAGCATGAATAGTAGGTTCCCCTATAATTTGATGAACTTTAAATTCTTCACTTCTCACTATCCATCCATTCTTCAAAAATAAAATAGCAACCAACCTTCTTTTATACATTCTTACTCCAAGGACATAAAGTTTTGAATAAATTTTCTTCCAATAGCTGCACTTTTTTCAGGATGACACTGTATGCCATAAATATTATTTAACTTTACAGCTGTAACAATTTTACCTGCATACTCTGTATAAGAAATTATGTATTGGTCAGGACATTTGATAGAATAGGAATGAGCAAAATACATGTCTTTACCTTGGATGTTTTCAAAAATTTTATCTGTATTTTTACTCATAATCATCTTATTCCAACCCATGTGAGGAATACTTAATCCATTTGTTTTAATTAGTGAAACTTTACCTGGTATCCAACCTAAACATTTAGTAAATCCAAACTCATCGCTAGAATCGCTTAGAATTTGCATGCCAAGACAAATACCACATAAAAAAACCTTCTCTTTAAAAACTAATTTTTCAAGAGTATCTGTTAAATTTCTTTTCTTCATATTATTCATGGCTTCTCTAACAGCTCCTACTCCTGGCATTAAAACATGCGAGGGACTATAATCTAATAATTCTTGACCATTAGAAATTATGACCGGTTCAAAATTTAATTTATTAACACAATTGACAACTGAGCCAATATTTCCAATACCTATATTAATTATCGCTAATTTTTTTTTTTGCATTTAAACCTTCTCTATCTTTAACTTTATAAAAATCTTCAGGTCGGCCAATGTCAATCCAATCTTCATGCATTGGAAAAATTCCTACTTTTTGCCCTGCTGATTTACTTAATTCTATAAGCTCTGGCATATCAATTTTTTGGTTTTTTTTAATCAAATTTATTACCGGTTTTGATAAGCAATATAATCCAGCATTAATAAAGTTTTCTATCAAAGGTTTTTCATTTATTCTTTCGAATTCATAATTTTCATTATATTCTATTACACCAAAATCAATTTTAATTTTATTTAGTGCAGCCGCTATAGTAATATCATTGTTATTTTTTTTATGTAAAGAAATCAAATTTTGGGAATTCACATTAGTTAAAACATCACTGTTCATTACTAATATATTATCATCTAATTCTTTTGGTAATAATCCTAAACTTCCAGCAGTTCCCAATGGAAAAGGCTCTTTAATTAAATTTAAATTCATATTAGAAGAAAATTTTTCAATAATATTTTCAAATTGATTACTTAAATAATAAACGGAAATATATATATTTTGAAATCCCTCTTTTTCTAATTTTATCAAAATTTTTTTTAGAATTGACTCACCATTTATATTTAGTAAAGGCTTAGGAGTCTTGATAGTTAAATTACCTAATCTAGTACCCTTTCCACCAGCTAATAAAAGAGCTGTATTAACAACAATATTTTTTTTATTACTAATAATTACTTCTACTAAAATATTTCTATTATCAACTATTGGAAGGAAAGGGTTTTGTAAATCTAGTGAATTAAGTTTTTCTATATTTTTTTCATTATCATTCAACTGTCCATATAAAGGATTACTATTCATAATTTTTTTAATTTTATCTTTTAGAGTAACCTGTTCATTTAGCATAGATCTTCTTAGGTCACCATCTGTAACCGTACCTACTAGTACATTATTATCGTCTATTATTAAAATAAATTTTTCATCTATTATGTTTAATCTATTTATAATATCACTTATGGGTTGATCAAAATTACATAAAAAATTACAGCCTTTATCAATTATAATTTTTTTAATACTTTTCATTATGGTTTTTTTGCTATAATTAACATATTTGACGAAAGTTTATACTTTCTCAAAAAATCTTGGAAGTTTTCTAAACTCCCTTTAATTTTTGAGCTAAAAAGTTTTTGCATAAATACACCTAGTTTTGAATTGCTTACTTTTTTATTTTTTAAAGCGGCTGATAATATATCAGTATCCAATGATCCAGGAGTGGTGATTTCTATCTCTCGAAAACCTGCTCTATAAGCTAACATTCTAAATGAAGAAGGGCTAAAATAATTTAAATGTTCATGATCAACACAACCAGATTCTTTGCCTAGAACCTGAGGTTCAATTCCCCCATAATTTGGACAGGTCAACATTATATAACCTCCTTTTTTCAAATACGTTTTTACCCATATTAAAAAATTATATGGAGAATATAAATGTTCAATAGTCTCGAAACTTGCAACTGCAGCAAATTTTAAATTATATTTGAAATTTTGATAAGGAATATTATATGTTTTTATACCTCTTCGTGTAGCCTCTTTTGCTTGATCAGGAGTAGGTTCTATACCCATAATATCATCAAAAAAATTTAGTTTTTTTATCTCCTCTAAAAAAAAACCTGAAGACGAACCAACCTCTAATAAATTAGCTTTTCTGCTTTTAATCGATTTACATTTTCTTATTAATAATTTTGCTCTAGGACTAAACAAAAACTTTTTTCTATTTTCTGAGGTTTTACTATAAACACCTTTGCTCCAGTATTCATATACTTTTGATTGTGCATAAAATTCAGATAGTAATAATTCGTTAGGTCTAGGGTTGACATAAACTGTATTACAGAATTGACATTTTACGTATATCATTTTATTACGTACAAACTCTAACGAAAAATCATTATTGTTGCAAGCAGGACATTTTACACTTACGAACTTATCAACTCTACTGTTTAACCATTTTATATCTTGCTTTACAGCGTACTTTTGTCCTTCTTCTAATGAGGTAGGTCTTATATCTTTTTCTTTAAAACTTTTTACCATTATATATTTCTAAACTAATATTTAATCCCATATATTTCTTTTTTTCCAATTATTATTTACATCTTTAGCCCATACTCTTGTATCTCTAAAACTATCAGCTATTTTATCAAACCATTCCTCATTTTTTCCAACATACTTTAACCAATCTTTTAGATCGGATGATTTTACATGATCATATTTCTTTACCATCTGTATTGCTTCTTGCCTGCTCATATATCCCCTTCGAACATCTTTTGCAGCATGGTCAGTTCCTCTTCCATATCCAAACTTAATGTATTTAAGATAATCATGAATACCATTTTCATATTTATCATCTAAATTAGACATCCTTCGGTAAGTTCTGTCAAAAGAGTGTTTGGATTCTTGCCAACCATATTTATTTTTTACCAGCTCAGTATGAGCATTCATATCCCAAGGGTCATAATTACCTATATATATTCCTCTTAATCCTACTTTGCTAACCTCTTCATCTGAAGGATATTTTGTCCATTCTAATTCATTTTCAAAAACAGGATCTTCTTTATCTCCCAGCATGTCATACCAATCATAACCCCTTAAAGCCTGATCTGTTCTATATCTAGCAGTGTACTCAACAAAATCATTCATAGAGTGCATTCCTCCCATATCCGTCCATCCATGCTCTCCCCAAAACACTAAAGGAATATTAAATTTAACCGCTACTTTCATCGGCATTGTCATTATGCCAGCATGATTATGCCAATTCATATCTCCCATTTTTCTAAAACATAATCTATTCATACGAATTAAAGTATCGGTTCCTGGAGTAAAAACAAAGTGGTCTGTATTAAAAACATTTTTCATATTCCATAAATTTTCCCACCCCACATCTAGGTAGTTATTACCATTATAAGTAACTAAAAGTGGATTTAACCCTAATTTTTCTTTAACAAAATGAACTTGATAATAACTATCTTTACCCCCCGATACACCTATAATACATTCATATCCAGTAGGCTTTCTATAATCTTCTATTTCTTCTAATAAAAATTTAAGTCTTTTATCCCAATCGATTTTTTTTTTTTGATCTTCTACTTGACAGGCACTGCACACGCCTTCCTTATTAAAGCTTAGAGTAATAGCTGCATTAGAAGGCAGTACACACTTCTTACACCATGTTATTTCAGGTAAGCTATTGTTTATCATTCATAAATGATTGCATATTGGAAATCATTTATCAATATCTTTATATGTACTAAAAATCTGACTAAACCAAACATTCTGGAAGTTTTTCTTCTTATTGAGTAATTTTATAACTTCACTAGGATTTTTTAATGCGAATTCTTCTACAATAGTTATTTTTGTTACTGCATTTTTAAAATCAAGTAAGTTGGGTAATGATAAAAAGTGTTCTTTGGCTATTTTACAGGTTTTTAAAAAAGTATCTAACTTACTATCATTACGATACCCTAATACATTATCAGCATGTTGTCTGTATGATGCTACTTTATACCTAGTTTTTTTAGCTATACATCCTTTTAAGAGTAGCGTGGTATAAAGCCACCAATCAGTTGCAACTAAGTGGGAAGGAATTTCTACAAAGTTTTTTTCTAAAACTTTTTTTCTAACTGCCGTATTAGATAAACCCATAAAATTACCACTTAGTAAAGGCTTGTAGTCTTTAATAAGATTAGGTAAACTAATTTTATCAAAAAGATTTTTATTTAAAAAATCACCATTTTTATCGACAATAGACATGTCCCCGAAACTAATATCTGCATCTTCTAAAGCCTCTCTATGTGCAATCAAATTATTTTCTAACAACAAATCATCCATATCAATGAAAATTAAAATATCTCCATCAAGTATGAATGCATTTTTTATAAGTATATTTCTAATTTCTGTAATTGTGTGCTTTTTAGAAACATATGTAAGGTTAATATTTACTTTTTTTTTAAACTTTTCTAGAGCATATTTAGCATCTAATAAATCATCTATTACAATGTTTAAGGTTATTTTATCAAAAAAGTTGTTGTTAACATTGAGTAGACACTTAAAAAAATCATCTATGTATATTCTCCCCTTCTCATAAAAAGAACTGCAATAAATAATTTTTTTCATAAATTAATATTTATATATGTAATTTGTTTTTTAAAATTTGTTCTGCTATAAAAAAATCAAGTTTAGTATCTATATCAACTGATCTTTTTTCTGGCATTATAAAACCAAAAGTATTATTAGTGTAATAACTTTTATTTTTTTTAAGTTTTTTTGTATTAAATATATGAACAGCACCATTTTGAGTTACACTGAATTCAACTTTTTGTCTTGCTAACATAAAACTTGATGTTTTTTTACTTATCGATATCAATTTTTTATTTTCAGTTAATTTAAAAAATAAGGGTCTAGTTTCATAAACTGTTAAAACAGCATCTGCTTTCATTTTATAGTACAATTCTATGGCTTGATCTATATCTTTTGAAAGTCTAAGCGGCGAAGTAGGCTGTAAGACGCAAATATCTGTTGGCTCTTCCCCTTCATTTTTTTTCATCCATTTAAATAAATGAAAAAGTGTATCAGTTAAGATTGAATTATCACTTGCTAAATATTTCGGTCTTTTAAAAGGAACTTCTACGTATTTAATACTTTTACAAATGGATATTACTTTTTCATCATCACTGGATACTATTATTCTTTTGATTTTTTTACTTTTCTTAGCTGCTTCAATAGTATGCATAATTAAAGGTATACCATTTAAAAGTGCTGTGTTCTTACCAGGTAGTCCTTTGGAACCTTTTCTAGCAGGAATGATAGCCAGCATTATATCTATTCCGCTTCTAGGCTATCATATGATATTATATCATCTTTATATATTTCTTTTCTTACTACTCTATTTAATAAAGTTTTATATCTATTAGGTTCGATTCCAGTACCTGGTCTTTTAAAGTCAAGCATCTCTAAATTTATTTTTTGTCCTACTCGTAAATTATCTTTTGCTACTATACTTCTTCTAAAAGCTTTTCTCATTAATATTTCTTCCTTATAAACTTTTCTTTCTTTACTTCCTAATGCCTTAGAAATACTTTTAGCAGATTCGACTATTATTTTCATTTCGTTAGGATTTGCAGAGTTGGCATGGTCCCAACCCTCCATCTTCTTATCAAGCGTAAAATGTTTTTCAAGAACTTCTGCACCCTTTGCAAAAGAAGCAATAGGTAAATGAACGCCTACGCTATGATCAGAAAACCCGATTGAAAAATTAAAACTTTCTTTCAGCATATCAATGTTATTAAGGTCTGTATATTCATCTGAAGGTGGATAAACTGACTTACAGTGTAATAAAATGAGTTTTTTATTTTTTGTATTCTCAAAGGTTTTAACTGCATTTTTAATTTCTTCAAAAGTGGATAAGCCTGTAGAGATAATTACTGGATAACCAGCAGTTCCTGCCTGACTAATAAGCAGATCATAATTTAAGTCCATTGAAGCTATTTTTATAAATTTTGGTTTCAAAGATAATAACTCTTCTAATTGATTTGGTTTAAATATAGATGAGGAAAAATCAATATTAATCCTATCACAATATTCTCTTAATTTTTTAAGATCTTCAAAACTTAATGCATATTTTTTAACCTGTTCCTCTAAACTACCTTCTAACTCTCTTCCATCTTCTAAAAAAGCATTTTTTTTATAAACTATTTCAGCAAATAAGTCTCTATCCCAAGATTGAAATTTCACACAGTCGCATCCAGCATTTTTAGCTTCATCTATTAGATTAAAGGCCAAATTCATATCACCGTTGTGATTAGCGCCTATTTCTGCTATTACATAAATTTTATTTGAAAGTCTATATTTAGTAATCATATAATTATTTCTCAATTAACCAGTTTTCTAGTACCAAAATATCTAAGCCACAACTATAAAAAGTTTTAATAGCATCGACAGGAGAGCAAACGATTGGCTCCCCATTTAAGTTAAAAGAAGTATTAATAATAATAGGTATCCCTGTTATTGCATTAAATTCTTTTATAAGCTTATGAAATCTTGAATTTGTATTTTTTGATACTGTTTGCAACCTTCCTGTACCATCAATAAATACTACCGATGGGATATATTTTTGTTTATTCTTTTTCACTGGATATACAGATTCCATAAATGGAACTTTAATGTTTTTAGGTAATTCAAAATACTCATCTGCACTTTCTTCTAGTACTGCTGGAGCAAATGGTCTAAATTTTTCTCTAAACTTTACGGCTAAATTTAATTTATCTTTTACACCATTCAGCCTTGGATCTGCTAAAATAGAACGGTTACCTAATGCTCTTTGACCGAATTCCATTTTTCCTTGAAACCAACCTATTAATTTTCCTTCTGCAATTCTTTTTGCTACTACTTTTTCAATATCATTATAAATTTTAGCTTTTATTTTAAAACTTGATAGGGTTTTTTTAATTTCTGAATTTGAATAATTAGGCCCAAAGTAATTATGCTTTATTTGAAATCTTTTTGTATTTTTAGAGCTATTATAATATTCATACAATGCAGCTCCTATAGAGACACCTGTATCATCAGGAAAAGGGGGAATGTATAATGACTCGAATTTAGTTTTTTTAATAATTTTTCCGTTAAAAGCTGAATTCATAGCAGCTCCTCCAGCAATACAAAGATTAGTAGTTTTTGTTTCCTTATATAAAAAGTTTAATTGGTGTAAAACAATTATTTCAAAAGCTTTTTGTAAAGCTGCTGCAATATCTTTATGACGTCTTAGAATAAGATCTCCTTTATTTCTATCAGGCCCCAATAATTCTATTAACTTGTGATTATAAGACTTCCTGTGCTTATCAAATAAGTAATAAGTAAAAAAACTTAAATCCAATTCATATTGCCCATATTTTTTTAAATCAAATAATTGACAAATTTTTTTTAAATATTTTGAATTTGAATTTCCGTAAGCTCCTAAAGCCATTACTTTCCATTCATCAGAGTGGGGTGCAAAACCTAAATATTCTGTGATAGATGCATAAAGTAAACCAAGAGAATGAGGCCATAGGGTTGTCTGAAAAGTATTTACTTGACTTTTCTCTCCTATAGAAAATGTTCCTGTTTCTTCATCTCCTCTTCCGTCAATTGTTAATATAGCTGCTTTAGAAAAGTTAGAAGGGTAATAACAACTAGCAATGTGACTTTGATGATGGTTTAAAAACTTCAAATTAAAATCACTTTTTTCATTCTCTATAATTTGTGAAATGCTAGTAACCTCCGGACTATCCATCATATTTAAAATTTGACTTGGATGAGCGTATAAATAATCCCCACGCCATTGTGGTATCATAGTATATCGTTGACTAGCCGAGCTAATTCTATTTCCTGGATTAAAGGGTATTACAATACTATCTAAATCATTAAAAGTTATATTAGTTTTTTTTAAACAATAATTTATTGCTTCTTTTGGGAAGATTGTAGACATTTTTTGTCTATTAAGGCGCTCTTCTGGACAAGCAGCCAATATTTCTCCGTCAACTAAAATTGCAGCAGAAGAAATCCAGGCATCAGGAGAAATCCCAAGTATTTTTGTCATTTAATCTTATTCCTTCTACATAAATTTAGTTTTTATCATAAACTTCTATGAATAGTTGCACTTATGCTATTAATTTATTTATTTTAAAAAATTAACTGATAGTAGAACCTCTTAATAATATCAAATAAAATTTAATTATTCAACAAACAAAAAGCGTTCAAAGCCTCTATTAATTTAGTAGCTGATAATTCTTCTACGCTTTTCTCATTCATTAAACCTTAAAAGAATAGATTTTATAAAAGTTGATGTTGAGGGTATGGAAGAAGAAGTTTTAAATGGCTCAATTAAATTTAACATAAACTTTTTAAAAACATTCCTATTTATCGTGTTTTTACGATTGGTACTATGCAACAGTTGAAGTTGTATAAACATTAGTAAGATAATGTAGTCATCATGTCCTCCATAGTACATAATATATATTGATTTTAGGTAGTGTTGGACACTAGGAAATTGTAGTATTTTCTAATAGATTTCTAAATGTTTTGGAACTGGTTGATTTTAAACAGTTTTTTTTTAGTTCATCAATTAGACTATAGGCATAGACCTTGTAATCTTGTAGAATTAATGCCTAGATTAAGAGAGCACAAGCAAGATCAATAACACATGTAAAACACTCTATAATGACCAATAAAAGCTAATCCTATACGATATATAATGATAATAAATTTATGAAATAGGATAGAATGTATGCAATTGCACCTAAAATAGATTTAATATTTTTCTATCATGAAAAACATATTGTTCATAGCCAGTATTAAAGCTTGATTTCATATCATGAAATCTACAACCTAGAGTTATTCTAAATTTTTTACTGCTATTTTCACCTGATCTATGTTTTAAGTTCATATGCATAAAAGAAACATCTCCAAATGATACATTTAAGTTTTTTTTGTTTAAAAGTTCATTCTTAGATATTACTATTTTTTTTTGCTCACTATGGAATTTATCTTTTTTAAATGAGTTAGGTTTAATTATTTTATGGTGTGATCTTGGTATATAAATTAAAGTACCGTTTTTGCTAGAATTTTTTGTAACTGCCATCCAACATACACCAGCATTCATTTTAGGATAAGTTTCTAGGTAATAAGGTGCATCCTGATGCCATTCTAAACTATTTCTATCTTCATTAGGGGCATCAAACCTACACATAAAACCATTTAGATAAATATTTTCAACTTTAGTATTAAGTATAGTAGAGAAGTTTTTAAGCATTTTTTTTGTGTAAAAAATTGATCTTAACTTGGCATTGAGCATTATTCTATCATAAATTTTTCCAAATATTTTTGGATTATTTTTTCTAAGTGTTATTAGTTTATCATGAAATTCTTGACCTTCTATTGTAAAGTCTTTTTTATTTTTAATACCAATTTCATCATGAAATTCTTCATAAATTACATTAGCTATCATCCTCTTATCTTGCAGAGAAAGAAAATTTTTATTAGTTATATATCCATCTGTTTCGAAAGCTTTTCTTAAAGAATTATTCATCAATTTGATATAAATTTAATTAAATATTTAGCATGTTTATTGTAAATGACAACATAACTACTTCTTACACATCATTGACAATTGTCCATCTCCATATAGTAATTTACTATATAGATTATCATGCAACGCATAAAAAGGAGTAGCTAACTTTCTGATATTGTTATAATTAGGTTTTCTACTAATTCTTCTCCATGAAGTAAACCCTGCTTCAGTCAGCATGCTTTCAAATTCTTTTTGAGTATAACCCTTGTAAAGAGGGGCTTGCATTCTATCAAGAACACACTGAACAAAATCAATATCAATTAAATCACTAATATTATCTAAAATATTAATTGATTGTTTATAACTTTCTGTTTTGTCATCTCTAATTTCCTGCTTTATCCAAGCTATTCCTTTTTGAATTTTTTCTAAAGATAAATTATCAATGATTTCTTTAAAACTATCATCTTTAGCATAAGAATTTCTTAAAGTGCCTTTTACAAACTCATCAATAATGCCCCCTTTGCCTGCAACTTCTAAATAGGCATGTCCACCTTTTTTGACTGTTCTAGAAATTTGCTGTAAAGCTTCAAAATCCTTGTCAATATGATGTATAACTCCATTACATGTTACAAAATCAAACATCTCATCTTCATAAGGGTTAGTTACTATAGATCCTACAGTTAGCTTATATTTATTTTCGAAGCCTTTTAGCTCATTTTCAGTAGTAGGCACATATTCAGGTATTAAATCAATACCATGTACAAACTTTGCACCTAAATTCAATAAATTAAGTATTTCAGTTCCACCAGCACCACATCCAAAAACACAACAAACATTATTCTCAATAGAAGAGAATCCAAGTTCGTCCAAACTATATCTTTTCATGCTTCTAGACCTAAAAGTCTCATTTTTTAAAGCTATTTCATGAATATTCTGAAATATTTCTCCATTATTATCTTTCATATTATGTCCTAACAATTTAAAATGATAATTTAATAAATGCATAAACAAAATATTAAATATAGTCAACTTTTTAGTAACTCTTTTTATTTGTAGTTTTTACTAATAATATAGTTCTACCACAATTAGGTATTCATTTATATTAATAATATGCAATATTTAGTTAAGTATAAACTATCCTTTCATACCTTTTGAAAAGAAATAGTCATTTGTGGAAAATAGCCTAAAGTACATCTAAAATTATTCTTATTTTTTATTCTTCTTTGAGATCTATATGCTATAGAACCATTTGTATTTCTTAATGCAGTTACTCCAAAGTTACCTTTCAACACTAACCCAGATTGTCTCAAGTTCTTCAAATTTTTAAAATTTAAAATCTTCATTAATACCTCCTATGTGCCATTAATAAAAAGTACTTAGTGTTTAATTTAGATTTTAATAAGAATTAAAAACTTGGCAACCCTATCAGAACATAGAGTTTCTATGGTGGAGGGGGTAGGATTCGAACCTACGTACTCAAATGAGGGCAGATTTACAGTCTGCTGCCTTTAAC
>MDTB01136885.1_pt1 | contig 16999 bp, 17 predicted proteins | sample 811161 | NCBI WGS metagenome assembly MDTB01 (sample SAMN05326650, study PRJNA326480) | marine metagenome | isolation source: seawater | place: Mediterranean Sea | collected 2009
AAAGATAATTGTAAATCACTAAAATATAAAATTTTAGTTAAAGATAAAAAAGATGATTGGTATAATTATGATGAAATTTGCCAAAATTCAGATATAAATTTTGACAGGAATATGGTTCCACCCACAAAATCCAATGACTTAATGTTGATTTATTTTACATCCGGCAGTACTGCGATGCCAAAAATGGTTGGAAGAGACCACTCTTATGCCTTTTCACATATTATTACAAAAAAATATTGGCAAGATTTAAAATCAACCGATATACATTGGACATTGACAGATACTGGCTGGGCCAAGGCCGCATGGGGATTATTATATCCACCTTTACTAGCAGGTTGTACTATTATTTTGTATAATAATGATGGTTTTGATTTAGATGAGCATCTAGAAATTATAAAAAAACATAAAGTTACTACTTTTTGCGCTCCACCTACTATTTATAGACTTATGGCTCAATCAAATTTAGCTAATTTTGAAGTCTCTTCTCTTAGACATTGTTTTAGTGCAGGAGAACCTTTAAACCCGGAGGCAATGCGTTCATGGAAAAATGCTACTGGGTGTGACGTTTATGATGGATATGGGCAAACAGAAACAATCAATATAATTGCTAATTTTCCTGGTATGCCTATAAAAAAAGGTTCTATGGGAAGACCTTGTCCAGGATTTGAAATAGAAATAATTGACAATCAGGCAAATATCTTAGAAATAAATCAAATTGGCAATATAGGAATTAAAATTACTAACCCATATCCTCCCGGACTTTTTAGAGGATATTATCAAGATCAAAAAAAAACATCTGAAGTTTTTAAAAATGGATGGTATTTTACAGGTGATACTGCTACCAAGGATAAAGATGGATATTTTTGGTTTGTAGGTAGGTCTGATGATATCATTACATCTTCTGGATATAGAATTAGTCCTTTTGAAGTTGAAAGTGTACTCCTAGAGCACCCTTATATTGTTGAGGCAGCAGTTGTAGCTAAACCAGATACCGTAAGAGGAGAAATAGTAGCCGCATTCATAGTCTTAGGAAAAAATTATAATGGTAATAGAAAATTAAAATTGGAAATTCAGGAATTTGTAAAAAATAATACGGCTCCTTATAAGTATCCAAGAGAGATTATTTTTACTAAAAATCTTCCTAAAACTATATCCGGGAAAATTAGAAGGATAGATCTAAGAAACAAACTCATAAAAATTTAGTTAATTATTTTATTTGGAAGAAATTATGAAAAAATTGAATAAAACAGTTAAAAGTATGGTGGCAGAAGCAAAAACCAAAATTAATGAAATTAATGCGAAAGAAGCAATTAATTTGTTTAAAAATGATGATGTTATTTTTGTAGATATAAGAGATATTAGAGAAAGACAAAAATTAGGGTTTATTCCTGGAAGTTTCCATGCCCCACGAGGAATGCTTGAATTCTGGGTTGATCCTGATAGTCCCTATTTTAAGGATATATTTGATTCAGATAAAAAATATGTTTTTCATTGTGCAGCAGGTTGGAGATCTGCACTAGCAGTTTCAACATTAAAAGATATGGGTTTTGAAGCAACACATATTTCAGATGGTTTTGCTGGTTGGATAAATGAAAAAGGTCCTATTGAATTTAAAAATAAAAAATAAAATATATAAGGTTTTACAATGGATAGAAAACTTTTTACACCAATCTCAATTAGGAATTTAAACTTATCTAATAGGATAGTAGTTGCACCTATGTGCCAATATTCAGCAGTGAAGGGTTCCGCAACTGATTGGCATTTGATGCATCTAGGTCAATTATCAATCTCAGGATCCTCTCTTATTTTTGTTGAAGCTACTGCAGTAGAAGAAAAAGGTAGGATTACTTCTGGATGCTTGGGTTTATATTCTGATGAAAATCAAAAAGCATTATTAAAGATAATTGAATTTGTGAAAAGATATGGGAATACAAAAATTGGTATACAACTAGCCCACGCAGGTCGAAAAGCTTCAACTCAAGTACCTTGGAAAGGTGGTACACCTCTTAATCAAGATAATTCAGATAGTTGGCAAACAGTTGCACCATCGTCAGAAAGTTATAATTCAAATTGGCCGTTGCCAGAAGAATTAAATGAAGAAGGCTTGGAATATATCAAAAAATGTTTTGTAAAATCAGCTAAGAGAGCTGTAGAGATTGGTTTTGATATTATTGAATTACATATGGCTCATGGATATTTAATTCATCAATTTCTTTCTCCAATAAGTAACAAAAGAAAAGACAAATATGGTTCATGTTTTGAAAATAGAATAAGATACCCCTTAGAGATTTTCAAAGCAATAAGAGACGAAATATCTATGGATTTCCCTATAGGAGTAAGGTTTTCAGCTACAGACTGGGTTGAAAATTCTTCTTGGGATTTAGGAGAAGCAACACAATTTGCAATGAAACTTAAAGCACTTGGATGCGATTTTTTTGATGTATCAAGCGGTGGAAACTCTCCTAATCAAGAAATTATTTCTGGTCCATCTTATCAGACTGGTTTCGCATCACATATAAAAAATAAAGTAGGCGTACCAACGATCGCAGTTGGTCAAATCAATGAACCTTTACAAGCTGAAAGTATAATAAGTACTGGACAAGCAGATATGATCGCTATAGGTAGAGGAATGCTATATAATCCTCGTTGGGCCTGGCATGCAGCGGAAGTTTTCAAAAAAGAATGTGCCTATCCACCCCAATATGCTAGAGCGCACCATTCTCTAATTGGACTTCCAATACCTGGAAATCCACAATCAAAGTAGTATTAGCTAAAATTAAAAAATTATCTCTAATTATTCTGCAGCTTGATAAGTTTCTATAAAACCACCAGATTGACGTTCCCAATATTTAGCGTAAAGTCCTCCTAAACTTAACAATTCACGATGCGTACCATTCTCTACAATTTTACCTCTATCCATAACTATTATTCTATCCATTTTACTTAGAGTTGATAATCGGTGTGCAATAGCTAAGACCGTTTTACCTTCCATTACAATCTCAAGAGCCTTTTGAATAGAGGCTTCTACTTCGCTATCTAAAGCACTGGTAGCTTCGTCTAACACAAGGATGGGAGCGTCCTTTAATATGGCTCTAGCCAAAGCAATTCTTTGTTTTTGCCCCCCAGATAATTTTACACCTTGCTCACCTAAAAAAGCATTATAACCTTTACGACCTTTATGATCTTGGAGATCAAGAATGAAATTATGAGCTTCAGCTTTTTTTGACGCGTTTATTAAATTTTTTAAACTAGCTGATGATTTTCCATATAAAATGTTATCTTTTGCAGATCTATTAAAAAGGGCTGTTTCTTGGGTAACCATACCAATTTGTTTGCGTAGACTTTCTTGCGTTACATGACATAAGTTTTGATCATCAATTATTACAACTCCTGCTTCTGGATCATACAAACGTAGTAAAAGAGATACTAAAGTAGATTTTCCTGCACCTGATGCACCAACAAGCCCAACTTTTTCACCAGCAGAAATAGTCAAAGAAATGTCATTAACTCCACCAATGTCACGATCATATGCAAAGCTTATATTTTTAAATTTAATTTCGCCCTTTTTAATTTTAAGGACAAATGCATTTTTAGCATCAGCTAAACTATACGGTTTAGTTAAAGTTTTTACACCATCTTCAATTTCTCCAAAATTTGAATATATAGTCATAAGCACATAACTCACCCAACCAATCATTTGTGATAATCTTAAAGAAATAGCACCAGCAGCAGCAATATCTCCAGCACTTACTTGTCCAGTACTCCAGAACCAAAGACTTCCTCCAACCATTAAAATTGGCAAAACACCTGCTAGTCCATTAAGACAAAACCTGAACCAAGCAGCAACTTCCCCATATTTTATGGAAGAATTACGAAAATTCTCCATAGCTTTTATGGCTTCTCTATCTTCATGTTTATTGTGGGCAAAAAGTTTGACTGTTTTGATATTGGTAACAGTATCTACAATTTGACCTGTCACCATAGCTCTGGAGCTAGCTCTTTCTCCCGATCTCAATCGAATAATAGGCATAAAATATCCAATTAAAAACATATAAAAAATAAGCCAAATAATAAGTGCAATTGCCAGAGTTATATTTACCGACAACAACATAAGTGCTGCACCAATAAGTGATGCAAGTGCAAATAAAACTGTCTGTAAAATTTCCACTACAACATCAGTTACAGCCCTAGCTGTTTGCATTTCTTTTTGAGCAATCCGACCAGCAAAATCATTCTCAAAAAAGGGAATTGAATGACCAATGCACCAGCGATGAATTCTTGACAATACAAGATTAAAAATATTTGGAGTAACAATTACAGATTGCATATATGAGGAGCATCCAAAAATTATTGGACGAATTAATAAAAAAAACATTAATCCAGCTAAAAACAAGAAAACATTATTTCCAAGTGGGTTATCAACACTTGAATTTAGAGCTGCATCAATCAATAAACCTAATAGTAAAACTGCTGATACTTCAGTAATTCCAGTTAAAATAGATAACATACCAGAAATAGAAAGTATTTTAAAACTTCCAGATAAAGACCATTTTAAAAAACTCAATGTATTATTTGGAGGCGGACCTTTAGCAGGTTCTAGATGATTTATCCAATTAAACGGTTTCACACATATTGCCTAAATTGATTATAGATACCATATGATATAAGGTCAGTATTTGATTATTTAAGAACTCATATAAAAATAGATTAGAAGTAGAATGTGTGGAATTGTTGGTCTCTTTCTGAAAGATAATGATTTGAATGATCAGCTAGGTCATTTGCTTTCAAATATGTTGATTACTATGGGTGATCGAGGACCAGATAGTTCAGGTATAGCTATTTATAACAAAGATAATAATGGTCAAATCAAATTAACCTTAAGATCTGAAAATCCTGATCAAGATTTAAAAAAATTAAAACAAGAACTTATCCATAAAAAAAAATTAAAGTTAACTGTTATTAAAAATTTCAATCATATTATTTTAAAAATTTATAAAAAAGATTTTAGTTATATAGAAAACTATATAAAAAAAATTTTTCCTTCAGCCTCTCTAATGAGTTCTGGAGAATATATCGAAATTTATAAAGAAGTAGGATTACCAGAAACTGTAGTTAAAAAATTTGGTATAAAAAAAATGAATGGAACTCACGGAATTGGCCATACCAGAATGGCTACTGAAAGTGCAGTAACAACACTGGGAGCCCATCCATTTAATACGGGTTCTGATCAATGTTTAGTGCATAATGGTTCATTATCAAATCATAACCAGCTTAGAAAAAAGCTCCAAAGAAACGGAATGGAGATCCAAACTGAAAATGATACAGAAGTCGCAGCAAGTTTCATAAGTTTGCAATTAAAAAATGGAAAATCATTAAAGCAATCCTTAGAGTTAGCTTTGTCTGAGTTAGATGGATTTTATACATTCCTTATAGGTACAAAAGACGGTTTTGGAGTTTTAAGAGATCCAATTTCATGTAAGCCAGCCGTAATGGCTGAAAATGATTATTATGTAGCGTTTGGTTCTGAATATAGAGCATTGGCAGAATTACCAGAAATTAATCATGCTGAAATATGGGAGCCCGAACCTGCTAAAGTTTATTTTTGGGACCATAAAAATGAATGAAATTGACCTTAATAAAGTTACATTGAGAGAATTAAATTCTAAACTGCAAAATTCCATAGAAAATGAAAATTGGTTAGTTACTAATTCAAAAGGAAACCATGCACTTGCAGTAGGTTTGGATAATTTTATAAATGTTAAAATTGATGGATCTACCGGTTATTATTGTGCAGGAATGAATAAAAAAGCATCTATTCAAGTTAATGGTTCAGTCGGTCCTGGAGCTGCTGAAAATATGATGTCAGGCAAACTAATCGTTGAAGGAAATGCCAGTCAATATGCTGGAGCAACCGGTCATGGAGGGTCCCTTATTATTAAAGGTAATGCATCTTCTAGATGTGGTATTTCCATGAAAGGCATAGATATAATTATAAAAGGTAATATTGGCCATATGTCAGCATTTATGGCTCAATCTGGAAAACTTATAGTTTGTGGTGATGTTGGCGATTCACTAGGAGATAGTATTTATGAAGCCCAAATATTTGTAAAAGGATCTGTAAGATCTTTAGGTTCGGATTGTATAGAAAAAGAAATGTCAACCAAACATAAGCAATTACTTGAAAAATTACTTGATGAATCAAAAATAAATTTCAAAGCGAGCAAATTCAAAAGGTATGGATCAGCAAGAAAGCTTTATAATTTCGATATAGATAATTTATCAAAATATTAATTGTAGGAAACTGATGACAAAAAAAAATAAACCAATCTTAACACCTAAAACAAAACCAATTTTTTCTCAAATATTTACACCAGAAGTAAATGCAGAAATTAGAAGAGCTGCTGCCACGGGTATTTACGATATTAGAGGGGGTGGATCCAAAAGAAGAATACCTCACTTCGATGATCTTCTTTTTTTAGGGGCCTCTATGTCAAGATATCCACTTGAAGGATATAGGGAGAACTGTGAAACTGCAGTAAAATTAGGCACAAGAAATGCAGAAAAACCATTAGAAATTGATATCCCTGTAACAATAGCTGGTATGAGTTTTGGTGCTTTATCAGCTACTGCGAAAGAAGCTTTGGGAAGAGGTGCTTCTTTGGCAGGTACTTCTACAACAACAGGGGATGGAGGTATGACTAAAGAGGAACGCCAGCATTCAAATAAATTAGTATACCAATATTTACCCTCTAGATATGGCATGAATCCAGACGATCTGAGAAAAGCAGACGCAATAGAAATTGTTGTTGGTCAAGGAGCGAAACCTGGAGGTGGTGGGATGTTATTGGGCCAAAAAATCAATGATAGAGTTGCTGAAATGCGAACTTTGCCCACTGGTATTGACCAAAGATCTGCATGTAGACATCCTGATTGGACTGGACCAGATGATTTAGAAATTAAAATTATTGAATTAAGAGAAATAACACAGTGGAAAATTCCTATATTTGTTAAAATTGGGGCTACAAGACCTTTTTATGACACTTCATTAGCAATAAAAGCAGGCGCAGATGCAATAGTTATTGATGGAATGCAGGGTGGAACAGCAGCAACACAAGATATTTTTATTGAGCATGTAGGTATTCCTACCCTCGCCTGTATTCGTTCTTCAGTTGAAGCATTGCAAGAACAAAATCTCCATCGACAGGTCCAATTAATTGTTTCTGGTGGAATTAGGAATGGAGCAGACGTTGCAAAAGCTTTAGCGTTAGGTGCAGATGCAGTATCAATAGGAACAGCAGCACTTATTGCTTTAGGTGATAATGACCCTAAATGGGAAAAAGAATATAAAAATTTAGGAACAACTGCTGGCGCTTTTGATGACTGGCATGAAGGAAATGATCCTGCTGGAATAACCACCCAAAACCCAAAACTTGCAAAAAGACTTAACCCTAAGGATGGGGGAAAACGTTTATCAAATTACCTTAAAGTTCTTACATTAGAGGCACAAACTCTTGCCAGAGCTTGTGGGAAAAGTCATCTAAAAAATCTAGAACCAGAAGATTTATGTGCATTAACGATTGAATCAGCAGCAATGGCGCGTGTTCCATTAGCTGGGACGAACTGGATACCAGGACTAGATCCTAATAAGATATTTTGAAAACTACACAAAAGTGTTAATTAAGACTATAAAATAAAAACTTTTTATTAGTATTTATACACAATTGAAAAAATTGTGCTTAAACTATCACTTTTTGAAACTAGTGGACTATTTGCTACCTGACCAACCAATTTTTTATAGATCAAATTGCTATTTATACTAATTCTGTCATTTAAATTATATATGACCATTAAACTTGCTGAAATATTTTTTATCCCACTTTTTAAATTATATTTTGAATATCCTGATGATAAATTTTCCCCGACATCAACACCAAAAAAATTATTCAAATATGTTTTATCAGCGTAAGTAAAAGAAAAAGATGGAATTATAAAGGTTTTAAGTTTTATTAAAGGAAATCCAGTATTAAAAGACGTTTTAAGGTATGCTCCCTTATGTCCTCTTTTTAGCAAATCATATGAAATTTCTGAAGTAATCGAATAATATTTATTTTTATATTTGGCTTTTAACTTAGGCTCAAATGTAGAATTAACTTTTTTTAATCCTTTTAGATTGACGTCACTTTCAGGATCTTTGCCAAAATTAAAACCTAGACCATAACCCACTAACCAATCTTCATTATCTAGAAAATTTATATTTAATCCCATTACAGGATTAAATGTTATATTTTTGTATTTTAAATTGAAAAAAGGCATAATTCTGCTTACTGATTTTGATGATCCTTCATATTTTGGAGCACTTACAGTAGAAAGACCCACGTTAACATTTAATAATTTATTACTAAAAGAAAATTTATCGTTTTTAAGTAATTCAGAATGTAAGGGAGAAGTTAAAAGAAAAAAGAAAAAACAAAGTTGAAAAAAAATGAGTTTCTTAATAAAAACATAATTTAAATGAACAATCATAATATTTTTTATTAATTAAGGGTTTAGATTATTTCTGATTATAAGTGAACCTATTTTTAATTTTGTTATTTTAATAATGAATTTAATATTTATATAAAAAACTAGAAGATAAAATAAGAACATGATAACCTAAATAACTATAAAAATTAAATATTTTACATATTATAATGATTACTCCCACAAGAAAAGCACCTAGTTTAGTCTTACCAACCGTATATCATGGTGAATTTAATTTATTTAATGAAGAACCTGTAAATTTTACTATGGTAATATTTATAAGAGGCTTACATTGTCCACTGTGTATAACTTATCTCAAACAAATGATGAAATATATGCAAACTTTAAAAGATATTGGAGTAGACTATATAGCTGTTTCGTCAGATGATAAAACTCGAGCTACACAAATGTTGCAGAAAGTTGGATCGACAGAAATAAGGTTAGCTTATGACCTTGAAATTGCAAAGGCAAAAGAGTGGGATTTATTCATATCTAAAGGAAGAGGTAAAACATCAGTAGGAGTTGATGAATTAGATTTTTTTCCTGAACCAGGCTTATTTTTAATTAAACCTGATAAAACTATTTACTCTGCATATATACAATCAATTCCCTTTGCTAGGCCACAATTCGAAGATATAATTAACTCTTTAAACTTTATTATTGATAAAAAATATCCTGCTAGGGGAAATATTAATTAAATTTAATACCCAAATAAATTTATAAAATTTTAGTTATGAATGACCTGTACTTAACAACAATCTTTGTTTCACTATTTACAATTTTATATATTTTTCTTTCTTTTAGAGTTGGATATTTTAGGGACAGTCCTGTTTTGAGATTGATTTTTAAAATGGATGGTAAAATCAATGAAGCTAAATTAGTACGTAATGTTCGATCACATGGTAATTTTTCAGAATATGTTCTGCTTTTTTTAATACTTCTTTTAATTTTAGAAATTAAAAATGGAACTCCATTTTTATACTTGCTAATAACGTGTTTAATTTTTTATATGGAAAAATAGCTCATGCAATTTGCTTTTCTTTTTATGAATTTAACCCACTCCTAAGAATTTCAGGTATGCTTTTTACTTACTTAGGATTAGCCATGCTTATTTTTTTTTAATATACCAATTATATCAATTCAAATGAATTTAAAAACTACCTTTTTAAGTTAGATATTTTTAAAATCTAGGAGAGAAATTGGAAAATCTTCGTGGGATTCTATTTATGACATTAGCAATGGCTAGTTTCGCATTAGAAGACTTAATTATAAAGATCTTGTCAGAAAATATGCCAGTTGCCCAAATTCTTGTGTCAGTAGGCATAGTTTCAGTTTGTCTATTGTTTTTAATTGGCAAAATACAAAAAATCCCATCCCTTAGATATCAAGATTTGAGAAATCCAATTATACTTATACGCACATTATCAGATATGTTGGGAGCAATTTTCATAGTATATGCAATATCACTAATTTCTTTGTCAACAGTTTCTTCGATTTTGCAAGCCATTCCCTTATTAGTGACCGCTGGATCTGCAATTATTTTAAAAGAAAAAGTAGGTTGGAGACGTTGGTCAGCAGTTATAGTTGGTTTTATTGGTGTTATTTTAATATTAAAACCCGGTATGGATAGTTTTCAAAGTTCCACGATTTTTGCATTTATAGGGATCATTTTTTTGAGTCTTAGAGACCTCATCACAAGAACTATAAATAAAGATATCCCATCTTTAACAATTTCAGTATATGCCTTTATTGCAACTACTTTAGGGGGAATACTGTTAATACCAATAAGTAAACCTTTCATAACATTGTCATTAGTTCATTTGCAATTAATAATATTAAGCGCAATCATAGCTTGTATTTCATATTTTATGCTTGTTTTAGCTACTAGAAAAGGCGATGTGTCCGTCATATCTCCTTTTCGTTATACTAGACTTATTTTTGCTTTGATCTTGGCTGTTTTTATATTGGAAGAAAATCCTGACTTCATCACTATATTCGGTGCTATTATTATAGTATTATCAGGATGTTATACTTTTTGGAGAGAATATAGATTGAAAAATAAGACAACATAATACAATGATATTTTAATTAAATCAAAAAATTAGACCATCTTTTAAACTAGGCTTCCGCTAATTTTCTTCTTTGTAAACTTTCAAGGGAATAAATTTCCTCTCTATTATACATTCTTTTAAATTTTGGAATATTATCATTTAATTTTATCCAATTTAATTTATTCTCTATAAAAATATGTGCTTGTGGTGGAAATAAATTTGGATCATCTAATGTGGTAGTTTTAAGTATTAAAATTTTATTATTTTTTATAAAATTAAATTGACTATAAATTTGATCTAAACATTTGCTACAACGAAATACTTTATGCAGCGATCCACTACCAGAAGGACCTTTACTTTTTATTAAAGTACCTGTTTGTATCGAAAAATTTAAAGTTTCAATTGCTGAATGTAATATAAAAGCCGAGGAAGTATATTTTTGACAAAGAGTGCAATGACATGCATGAGTAAATATTGGATCATCTAGTATTTGGTATCTAAATTCACCACAACTACATCCTCCTTTATAATTTTTTTTCATTTTTTTTTAATAATTTTTGATTATTATAAGTACATTCTTAAAAAGACCAACTAGTAGTAATTGCGTACATTTTTTCCCTATTTTTTGCAGGTTAATATATTTTTTAGAGTTTAACAGTAATAATTTATTTGTTAACCTCAAATTAAGTTTATTAAATTAATAGATTTTATCATTGATTTTTTTTTTTTAGACTGAATAGTTATAATAAATTCGTGATCATTATTTTAAAATAATATGCACTCAATTAATAAATCTTTCATAAATAAATATAAAAAAAATGGCTTTTGCCATGGTATAGAAATTTTCTCAGAAAATGAAACTAATAAAATAAGGTCAGAAATTGAAGATCTTGAATTTAAATTTAAGAATGGAGTCTCTGGTCAAAAGTTAGATCAATATTTTAGGGTTAATGGCCATATTGTTATTCCTTTGTTAGCTAATTTATCAAAATCACCAAAAATTTTAGACCATATAGAGCTATTACTAGGATCCAATATTTTAGTTTGGTCTGTTGAACTTTTTATTAAAGAACCTGGTTCTTCTAAAATTGTATCTTGGCACCAAGATCTTACCTATTGGGGAATGGGTGAAACTGACGGTGAAGTTACAGCTTGGATTGCTTTAAGTAATGTAACCATTGATGCTGGTTGTATGCGTTTTATCCCAGGAAGTCACAAAAAAAACATTCTTAAACATGAAGATACATTTCATAAGGATAATTTGTTATCTAGAGGTCAAGAAATAAAAGGAATAAGTGAAAAAGATGCAGTTTTTGCGCCATTAAGACCAGGTGAAATGTCATTACACCACGGTAAATGTCTTCATGCGTCTGGTATTAATAATTCGAATGATAGGCGTATTGGTGTGGCGATAAGATATGTTAAACCTGATGTAAAAAATACAGATAATAGCCATGATTTTGCAATGCTAGTAAGAGGTTTGGATGAGAAAGGTGGTTGGTATAATTTTGCTGGACCTAGAGGTTTATTCAACAGAGAAGACCTTAATATTTATAATTATGTTTTAAATTACCAATCAAAAGTATTAATGGAAGGTGCTAATTTAAATGAAGGCATGTACAAAACTACTAAGTAATTTTATTCAGAAGTTATAATCCTTAAAATAATTAAAATAAAAATTATAAAAAATAAAATTAAGAAAACCCCATGAATCTAAAAGGTGGTCTATTCATTGCAATTGGAATGTTAGTGTTAGCGATTGGTGATAATTATATCCGTTTTATTACTGATAAAATTGGACTTTGGCAATTTCATTTTATGAGAAGTTTTATAGCAATACCTTTGCTAATTTTATTTTCATTAAATCAAAATTTTAAAATAATTTTTCCAAAAAATTTTAAACTTGTATTCTATAGAACAGCTTTAATGGTCGTTTCTATGTTGATATATTTTGGATGCTTGGCCTTTTTTCCAATAGCTCAGGTGGCAGCTGGTCTTTTTACTTCGCCCATTTTTGTAATAATATTTTCTAGATTTATAAATAGAGAAGAGCTTACCTTAATCAAAACAGCTTCTGTTTGTATTGGCAGTTTAGGAGTACTGATAGTCTTAAACATAAATATATTGGATTTTACATTTGGAACTATATTTCCAATATTTGCAGGAGCCTTTTATGCATTATCTTCTATTACAACGAGACAGTGGTGCAAAGAAGAAGATTCTAGGTCTCTGATGTTTATGTTTTTTTTAGGAATAGGCCTTGCATCTTTAATAATCATCATTTTTCTAGAGTTAAACTCATTTTTTTCATTATTACCAATCTCAAAATCATTTATCACTATGAATTTGACTTTAATAGATAATCAAACTTTTATAATAATAATAATCCATGCTTTTCTTTCTATTGTTGGAGGTATTTTTATAACCTATGGTTACCAAAAAGGAGAGACAAGTTTTGTTTCCATTTTTGAATATACATTCCTATTTTTTGCGACATCATGGGGAGTTATTTTTTTTACAGATTATATTTCTAAATATATAATATTTGGTATGCTTCTTATTCTCTTATCTGGAATATTAGTTTCATTTAAAGAGAAATATTTAATTAAACCAAAATAAAAATAAGTGTTGTAAACATTTTTCATATCTTTAATTGATGATTTCGCAAATAAAGTGCTCTTATAAAAATAGAAATTAGTATTATTATACCGCCAGTTAATGTATGGAGGGTTATTATTTCGTTCAAAAATAACCAAACCCAAAATGGACTTAGTGCTATTTCTATAAAGAAGAATAAGGTTGCTTCAGCTGCTACTAAGTATCTAGTAGCAAATACAAAACAACAATTTACAAAACCTGATAAAACTCCTCCTAATAAAAAACAAAGGAAAAAATCATGGGTTGATATTGGTAAGGAACCAACTTTTTGAAATGAAGTCAATCCCATTGCCATTATGCCAGATATTAGCAAACAAGGCAGCATATCAATATTTTTATTGGACCTAATAATTATCGTAAATATAGAAAAAGAAATAGCTGTTATAAAAGCTAGTATATTCCCCCAGAGCTCTCCAATTTTTAAAGATCCATAAAACATTATTAAAACTCCAAGAAATGCAACTATCATTGTATAAACAGTTATTTGAGCAAGTTTTTCTTTTAAAATTATAAGAGAAAATAATGCAGTAATGAATGGGATAAGACTTATAGTAAAAACAGCATTTGCTACTGACGTAGTAGTCATAGACAAAATAAAACATACGTTTGAAATTCCAAGAACAAATCCGCCAATTAAACCATTAATTCCAATTTGAATAATTTTTTTTAATATTCTTTTTTTATATATAAAAAATAGGTATATAAATATAGCAAAAGAAAATGATAGAGCTCGATAAAATATAATTGTCCAATTATCTGCAATCTCTATATTCCTAAGAACTAGTCCATTGAAACTTATTGCCACAGACCCAATAGTCATCAACAAAATTGCTAAAAATCTTTTTTCTAATACAAATGAATTGTTAACAAAAAGCATTAATATATTTACCGAAAATACTTAAATATTAAAGATATAGAGTTTTATCCTAAAAATAGATATAAGATTTTAAATTTTTCATTACTTTGATTTCTAAATATGGCCCAATATCAAAATCTTCCTAAGACATCCAGCGTCGTAAATGATAAGAACGAAGGGCGTCTCAATGCACCTTCAGCAGTTAGAAATGCTAAACCTATTATTCAATTAGTGCGAAAGACTGTAACCAAACCAGGTAACGTACTTGAGATAGCCAGCGGTACTGGTCAGCATATTGTAAAACTCGCATCTGCTTTGCCATTTCTAAATTGGCAACCCTCAGATGTAGATAAAGCTCGTTTAAAAAGTATTCTTTGCTGGAGTAATGACAATAATTTAAATAACCTAAAACCTCCATGCCTATTAGATGCAACTATGGAAGATTGGTCTGAAGAGCATAGAGATCAAGACCTTATTCTATTGATAAACTTACTACATTTGATAAGCATTAAAGAAACAAAAGTTTTAGTGAAAGAAATATCAAAAGCACTAGCTCGAAAAGGGCTTTCAATAATTTATGGACCTTTTATGCGTAGTGGGAAGCTAATTAGTAAAAGTGATATGGAGTTTCATCATAGCTTAATTAACATTGATCCCAATTTAGGATACAAAAATGATGTAGACATGTTGAATTTGTTTAGTGAGGTAGGATTAGTCCATTTAAATACAGAACGAATGCCTGCAAATAACTTGGCCTTTGTACTCCAAAAACCTTAAACAGATATCCCACCTAATAACATTCTAAGTTAATTGAGGTTTATATTTTACAAATTGTTTTAAATTATTCTAACCTAAAACAATTGAAAAGTAGAAGTTGCTAGCAATGTTCTGGTTTTTTAGGATAACTCAAATTATTTGATTAAAATTTGAAGATATGCCAAAAATGATAAATAAAAGTAACAAAATATTTAAAAAAACCATTTAAATAAAGAGTAAATATTTTTCCTGGAAAGAGCCTACATGAAATTTATTATCAAAATAAAGTGCAACTTTTAAACATTAAAGAAAAATATATATACTTTTGGATAAAACAAAAAATCTTTACAATTAAAATACTTAAAAATAAATTTACTAAATCGATTGGTTAAAAAATGATTAATAAAGAAGTCAAGTTAATAAAACCTGGAAAACAATATTTGGGAGGTCAAGGAGTTACATATAATGCTGGGGTATCTCGAAAAACTGCTGGCTCTGAAAAAGTTTGCATGAATATTTTACCAATGCCACCAGGAGTTCACTCTATACCTCATATACATAAAGAAATAGAGACTATTGCTTATTTGTTGGAAGGAGAATGTACTCTATTCTATGGAGAGAAATTGGAAAATTTTATCTCAGTTAAGAAAGGTGAACAAATATTTATTCCTGAAAATGTTCCTCATACTCCTTTTAACCAAAGTAAGAATGACTGCATATGGGTTGTTGTTCATTCATCTGGCGATGACCAAGATGAACTTATTTCCATGCCAGAGTTAGCTAAAGAACTTGACAAATACAAAGGGAAATCTGAAGTTAAATCAATAAAAATTAAGTCTAAAACCTCAAACATTTTATCAAAACAAAACCTTCATAGAAAAGTAGAATAATATTTTTAAAATTTAAAAGGTATTATTCTTAGTATCAGATTGGTGATTGTAAAGAGGAACAATTTTATTTTTCTTTAATTATAGTCAAAGCCTTAAATCAAACAGCTGTTTGACCCAATAAAAGGATGCATCTGAATGGAAAAGTTGAATGTCAGGACAGTCATTTGCTGCTAGATAGTGTGGCTTTTTATTATAAAAATTGATACCCATTGCATTACCTATTTATTAAATAAATAAAAATTATTTTCATTTATTCCAAACATACATAAATAATCTGACGTATATCAGTCACCTTAATCAAATAAGAAAGCAATAAATTAATTATACTCCGCTAAGAGTGGCCCTTTTTCGCTTGCTAAAAATCTAACTCCTGGATATGAGGTAGCAACAGCCTCTATTGCTTCAATTGCCAAGGCCGCAGTTTCTTCATTTGGCCACAAAGTCATAGTGCGAGCTCGATTTTTACCAGTTTTGATAAAGCGCAAGTTAGTTGCACCTAATTCTTTAAAATCTTTAAAAGCTATTGCCACCATCTCATTAAAACTTTCAGGGGTTGCTGGTGTTTCTGTTTCCCACTCAGTAACAGTTGCATACATTTTTATCTCCTACACTTTTTAATTTATTTGTTAACTTATTTTTCCTTTTATCATTAATTTTATCATTTATATTTTTCCGCTTGATCACATTAGTAATTTACTTCCAATTAATTTTTCAAATAATTTCATAATGAAATTATTGATAACAAAACCACTATAATTAAGCTTGTTCCCATTACAAACTTTAGTTTGTTTCTCACTTTTTCACTTAGTGGCATCTCATATAACAAAACGCCAGCGTATAACCAAATTAAATGAATAGGAATCCAGATTAAATTAGTTATTATTAATTTAAATAATATTTCCAATCCAAAGTTTGCAGGATAAAAAGCAAAACCTGAATAAAAAGTTAAATTTACTATATAAGCTTTTGGATTAATAAGCTGCAAAATTACACCATGCTTAATTCCTGGAATATCTTGAGACTTCAAGAAATTTAATTTTAAATCACTCAAAATTATCTTTAAAGCTAAATAAATAAAAAAAATAGAAGACAAAAATAGACAAATAGTTCTAACAATCGGAAACGAGAAAATAATAGTTGCAAGACCAGAAATAACTATTATTGCAACAATATTTGTTCCAATAAATAGGCCAAAAACATATCTTATCCCTGATTTGAACCCAAACGCAGATCCTATCCCAGCTGTTGATAAAACACCAGGACCAGGA
>MDTB01101100.1_pt1 | contig 16997 bp, 19 predicted proteins | sample 811161 | NCBI WGS metagenome assembly MDTB01 (sample SAMN05326650, study PRJNA326480) | marine metagenome | isolation source: seawater | place: Mediterranean Sea | collected 2009
CTGGTGAAATTTATCATATTGGTAATGACGAAGAAATATCTATTGAGCACCTTTTTCAAATTATAAATAAATATCACAAAAACAGATTGCGTTTAAAATTCAAGAAAGGAGTAAGCGGATCACCTCAAAGAAGATGTCCAGAAATTTCAAAAATTCGAAATTTAGGTTTCTCGCCTAAATTCAATATTAATGATGGCCTAAAAAAAACAAAAGAATGGTATGAGAAAAACTATAAACCAGAAAAAAATAACAAACTTCTATGAAAATGAGGAAAGAAGACAAAATTTTCTTAACAGGCCATACCGGGCTTCTAGGCAAGGCAATTCAAAAAGAACTTCTAAATCAGAATTATGAAAATGTCATAACTGTTTCCTCTAAAGATTTAGATTTGTTGAATCAAAAAAAAGTTTATGAATTCTTTAAAGAGTTTAAACCAAAATATGTTATTCATGCAGCAGCTAAAGCAGGGGGTATTCTGGCAAATAAAGAGTTTCCAGCTGATTTTTTATTCAATAACTTAGTAATGCAAAGTAACGTATTTAGAGCTTCTTTGGAAGCAAAGGTTAAAAAGTTAATCTTTATTTCCAGTACCTGTGTTTATCCAAAAAATGTTAGTCAGCCTATGAAAGAGTCCGATATTCTTTCTTCAGGATTTACAAAAGAAGTAGAGCCATACTCTTTAGCAAAAGTAACTGGTATGAAAATGCTAAAAGCTTTCTATGACCAATATGGTTTTTTATCAAATTCGGTTTTATTGCCAAATTTATACGGTCCGGGAGATCATTATGGAGATTTATCAAATCATGTAATACCAGCTTTAGTTGAAAGATTCGTTAAAGCAGAGATGAATAATTCTTCATCCGTGGAAGTATGGGGATCGGGCGATGCAATCAGAGAGTTTTTACATATTGACGATGCAGCAAGAGGTATTATTTTTATACTTAAAAAATATAAAATTGTTGATCCCATTAACCTATCATCAAAAAGCCATATATCAATTAAAGAATTGGCTTTAAAAATAAAATTTATTTCTGGATTTAATGGAGATATAATTTTTAACGTCTCAAAACCTGAAGGAGCTCCAATAAAAATATCAGATGACAAATCAATTAGTTCATTAGGATGGAAACCTAAAATAGACTTTGAAGAAGGCCTTTTAAGAACAATAGAAGATTATAAAAATAGCCATTTTTAAATACAGACATTAAAATATTTTTATGATAATTAATGAATTAAAAGATTTACATGAAATTCATAACAAATTTATTAAGGCTAAACCTTTCCCACATGTTGCAATTGATAATTTTTTCAAGGATGAATTTTATAAAAACTTACCAGATATTCTTGATAACTTCTATTCCAAAAAAAAAGATATCGGGAAAGAATATTCATCTGATGTTGAAAAAAAATGGGGTAGTACTGGATTAGACCTACCCCAAGAATTGTTTCAAATTCAGAAACTAATTCAATCAGAAGATTTCTTGTTTTTGTTACAAGAAATTACAGGCCTAAAGAATTTAAAGCTTACAGAAAACATTAATGGTAAAGGATTTTCATTTTTTCATGCATCTGAAAAAGGTTCATATTTAGGACCTCATCTTGATCACACACGTGATTTAAATAGTGGCCCCTATCATGTTGCTAATATAATTATGTATGTTTCACAAAAATGGAAGACTGAATGGGGAGGCTCTACTCAATTATATAATCACGATAATCTTAAAGAAGTTAAAGATATTAATTTTAAACCTAATAGGGCTCTAATATTTCTTCATTCGCCATATTCAATTCATGGTACTAGCAGGATTAGTAACGTTGCAGAATGCAACCGATATTCTTTTTATTATGATTTTTATTCAAGTGAAGACAATCCATATAATGGAATTTTTCATGTTGATAAAAAATATCTTCATGGATCCCCTCATACATTTTTCCTTTCATCAAAATCCGAATATCTAAAATATAAGAATATAAGATACACAATGCAGCATTTAAGAGGATTTTATGGATTTATAAAACATAATTTATTTAATCCAAAATATAATAAGTAACTAATGCAGAAAATAAAAAACGTTATAAGAACTTTTTTTTATTTTTTTGGAATCGGCCTTATCAAAAATGATTTTGGGAGACATCAAAAACTAATTTACAAAAAATTTCCTCATGCTCTTAATCTCAATTTAGGCTCTGGATCATTTTCCCATCCAAATTGGAAAAATGTTGACATGCCAAATGATTTTTATTCTACATTTCAAAATAAAATTGATATAGAACATGATTTTACATCAAAAAAGGAATTACCCTTTAAAAATGAAACCGTCGATAATGTTTATACATCTCATGTCATAGAACACATTGATGACACTTCAGTAGATCTCTTATTTTCAGATGTATACAGAATACTAAATAAAGGAGGTTTCTTTAGAATTACATGTCCTGATATGAATCTAGTTTATAAAGCATATCAAAGAGATGATGATTTCTTTTGGGGAGAAATATCTCCATGGAAAACTAATCCCTCAACAAAAGAAGAAAGGCTTTTAGAATTCTTCGCGACATCGCTTTCAGAAAGCATAAGCTATGGTGAAAATAAATTATCCAGTGAAGATGTGTTTTCCTTATATCAAGATAACTCGATGGAGTTTTTTTTTGAACTTATAGTTAATAAACTTGATAAAAATGACAAAAAATATATTGAAGGGCACAGAAATTGGTTTACAAAAGAAAAAATATCAAGAATGCTAAAGCACGCTGGTTTTGAATCTATTGAGGTCTCTGCATATCTTCAATCAAGCTCTCCTTTAATGAGAGATTCAATTATCTTTGACAACACATCCCCTCAATACTCCTTGTATATAGAATGTCATAAATAATGAAAATTCTTCTAATGGGAGGGATCGGAAATAGGTTATTTCAAATATCTTATGCTCTATCAGTTACAAATGTGAATAAAGATGTGACTTTGATAACTATGCCAGTGTATTTTGAAAAACTTGCTGCCTTTTTTGGATGGTCTGTTCATGAAGAATGGCTAGATTTAGAAGCTATTTACATAAAATTTAATCTTAAAAATAGAAAAGCACTTCTCTATGAACTTTTTATAATATCGTTTTTATATTTACTTAGAAAAGTTTTTTCTAATTTTTCTTATGAAATAAAAATTAACAATATAGAAAAAGAAAGTTATTTTTTAGACTACGCAGTTGGTTATTTCCAAGACATATCATTTCATGATGTTAAAGCTCTTACTGTCCTGATTGAAGAGCTTTCTAACAATTTTAGAGACAATCCGGAAGACTATCCCTGTCTACATATTCGCGGCGGTGATTTTGATGTCAATGATAGAATTGATAAAGATTTCCTAAAAAAAATTAATTTTAATAGTCATTTAAAAATAGTCACAAATGATATTGATTATGTCAATAGCATATTTACGGAAATGAATTTTGAACTAATATCTAATAATAATCCTGCTGATGATTTTAAAATTCTTTGTAATTCAAACCTTTTGCATGTTTCTAATTCAACATATAGTTTTTGGGCTGCTTGTGTTGTTTTTGCTAGTGGCGGCGAAGTAATTTCTCCTAAAAACTTTAAATATAAAAATTTTTTTGAATTCCTCAAATATTATGATTAAAAAAAATATACTTCTTTCATGTTTTGCTGCTTGTCCTCCATTGCCAGTTGGAAAAATTCACCCTGGATCTGAGTATTCGTGTGCTTGGAATCTTATAGAGGGGTTGGATGCAACTAATAAATATAAATTAACTGTCTTAATTGGATCATCTGATAGAAAGTTTGCATCTTTTAAAAATCTAAAATTTTCGAATTTAAAAAATACAAAGTTTGAAAAAGTTACTCTCCCAACCAAAGGATTATTTCTTATGAAGTGTTTAAATTTCTTAAGAATTGACCCAGAATATTGGCTAATATGGCCTTTTTTATTAAGAGAATGGAATAAATCTGCGTATAAAAAAGCAATTATACTGAATAATATTAATAAATATGATTTAGTTCATCAAGCAAGTCCAGGGGGCTTTAAAAATCCTGGATATCTATGGAAGTTAAATCTGCCATCATATTGGGGCCCTGTTTATGGTATCTACCATTTAAATCTAAGGATGGCCCTACAACAAAATTTTTTTTATTTTTTAAAGTGTCTACTATCAAATATATTGAATTTCATAGTATTTAGATCAACATACATTTCTCTGGCAGCAAAGAATTATAAACATATCTGTACCGGTACTTTAGAAGCGCGAGATAAATTCCAAAAAATATATTACAGAAATACAGATATTATTTATGAAAATGCTTTAAAAAATATTGATGATGTAAAAATGAGTATTAATACAAAAGATACTTCAAATTATGAGATTCTGTGGTGTGGCAGTGTTGAATATAGAAAAAATTTGAAACTATTTTTAGATTCACTAAAAGAAATCAATCAGCAAATAACCGCTCACGTAGCTGGCACAGGCCCTAATATAAAAAAAATGAAGGCCTACTATAATAAAAACATTAAAGAAAACACTTGCGTTAAAGTGATTTTTCATGGACATATCTCTCAAGATAAGTTATTTGAGATTATGAGAAAATCTCATGTTTTGGTTTTTACAACAATGGCAGAGGGCAATACATCTGCAATATTCGAAGCGTTTGAAAGAGGCTTAATACCAATAACAGTAAATGCACATGGTTTTAAGTCCAGCCTTTCATATAATAATGGAATTTTAATAGACACAAATAATAAATATGAAAAGATAGCTAATGATTTTAATTTAGCAATAAAAAAACTAAGTAATATTTCCAATAGGAAAGTATATTATGAAAATATAATTTTAAATTTACATAATATTTCATGGAAGACCATGTTAGAAAAACATTTTGATGTATATGATAAATATTAAACTTTTACTAAAGTTAATTTAATACAATACATTCATGCACGGATGACAAATTGGTCAGACAGTGCCCTTTAAAGCCTTTTACGCCGGTTTCTTTTCGGCTTTAGCCTCCTAGCAAAAATCTTCAGATAAAATTAAGATTCTAAAAAGAACCTATCCTACAAAAAATCATTATAATGTAAAAGTTGTTAATGCCCGGGTGGTGGAATTGGTAGACACAAGGGACTTAAAATCCCTCGCCAGCAATGGCGTGCCGGTTCAAGTCCGGCCTCGGGTACCAATACAAAAACTCAGATGGATAGTGAATGTCGAGCGAACGTAGAGAAATCTCTTTATTAGATTTTTTTGAGATAATAAAATCTAAGATACTGCTAATAATTTCGGTATCAACATTAGCAACAATTTTGTCTTTCGGAGTTTCTTTTCTAATAAACGAAACCTATAGTTCCTCCATTCTTGTAAAAAATAATAATGAAGGCGGAAACAATCCTCTATCTTCAATTTCAAGTCAGCTTGGCGCTCTTACACCATTAGCAGGAATAGATTTTGGAAATACTCAAGGCAAGTTAACTTTGGAACAAATAGAAGCTCAAATAATATCAAGAGATTTTGTAAATCATCTTTCTACTTTTGAGGACTTTGATAAAAATCTTTTAGCAGCGAGATTCTATGATAAAAAAAACAAAATGATTATTTATGACGAAAAAAAAATTAACCTTACAACTAACCAATGGACGTCAAAAAAAAATACGCCAACTACGGCTAAAAGACTAAAACAATTCAAAAAAAATATTAGAGTCTCTCTTGATGCAGAGAATTCTTTTATAAAAATAGATTACAGACATCTTTCACCCTATGTAGCAAAAGAAACCCTTGATTTGATATTTAGAGAACTAAATTTGATCAATAGAAAAAAAGCTTTAGAGGAGTCAAATAAAACTCTTGAGTACCTATCTAATCAATTACAAAATTATTCGTTGAAAAATGTAATCCAATCCATAAACTCTTTAACAGAAATAGAACTTAATAAACTAGTAATTGCAAACGTAAAGGATGATTACACTTTAGCGATTATTGACAGTTCTTATCTGCCTGAAAAAAAATCACATCCCAAAAGATCCTTAATTATGATGGTGGTATTTCTCTTAAGTTTTTTTCTTTTGACAGGGTACTTTTTTTTATTAAAGGCTTTTAGCTGATAATTTTTATGGCCCTAAAAATTGCCATCCTAGGTACTAGAGGAATCCCTGCAAAATATGGAGGCTTCGAAACCTATGCCGAAGAAATTTCAAAAAATTTAGTAAAGATTGGCCACAAAGTTACTGTTTACAATCCTCATTATAATTCTGTAAAAAACGAATCTCACAATGGAGTAGATATAAAATATATTTTTAGTCTTGAGTCTTTCCTTCCAGGAAAAATTTTGAAAGCAGTTTCTACTATTATCTACGATACGTTATCCCTCTTAAAAGCCTCATTTTCAGACTCTGATATTATTATTTTATGTGGCTATGCATCAGGCCCATTTATGCTGATCCCTAAAATTTTTAAAAAAAAATTAATAGTAAATCCTGATGGTTTTGAATGGAATAGTTCGAGATGGGGAACTATACCTAAACAATGGCTCTATTTTTGCGAAAGAATTTCCTCACTTGTTCCTGATCATCTAATTGCAGATTCTGAGGTTATAAGACAATACTTCATTGATAAGTATAACTGCAAGCCTACCACAATCACTTATGGGGCTGAACTTATAAGTTTCGCTGAAAAAAGTGAAATTGTTGATTCTAATAAAGATTACTTTCTAATAATTGCAAGAATAGTTCCAGAAACAAGTATTCCTTTGATGATAAAAGGCTTCATAATGTCAAAATCTAAAAAAAATTTATACGTAGTGGGGCCTATTAAGGACGATGTTTTCTTTGAAAAAGAAGTGAGACCGCTGATAGAAACTCGTAAAAATATTTTTTTTCTTGGCCCGATTTATTCTGATGGAGAAGTTATAAGATTAAGATATAATGCTATTTCTCTATTACATGGACATGCTAGTGAAGGCACAAACCCTAGTTTATTAGAATCTATGGCAACTGGATCTTTTATCCTCTCCATTAGAAAACAATCGAATGTAAACGCTCTTTCAAGAAAATTTGATGTTTTCTTTGAAAGCTCTCAAGAATTATCCGAAAAGATAGTCTGGCTGGAAAGTCTAAATGATTTTGAATTTTCTAAAATAAAAGAACATAATTTTGATTTAGCTAAAAAAAATTTTTCATGGATTCAGAAAGCTTATGAGCATGAAAAAGTTTTCACAAAGGTACTAAAAAAGGAGAATAAATGAACTTGAAAAATAAACGAGTACTCATTACCGGAGGGACAGGATCATTTGGCTCCACCATGCTAAAAAGATTACTCAAAGAGAAAATTGGAGAATTAATTGTTTTAAGCAGGGATGAAAAAAAACAGGATGATTTAAGGCAATCCCTTATTGATTATGATATCAAGTTCGTCATTGGCGATACCCGTAATTCAGAGAGTTGCAATAGAGCTATCAAGGGAGTGGATTTTGTTTTTCATGTAGCAGCTTTGAAGCAAGTTCCATCTTGCGAGTTCCATCCATATGAAGCTGTAAAAACTAACATAATAGGTTCAAAAAATATTATTAATTCTTGTATAGATAATAATGTTTCTAAACTTGTAGTCTTGAGTACTGACAAAGCGGTTATGCCAATAAATGCTATGGGCATCAGTAAAGCGATGATGGAAAAACTTGCTGTATCAAGTGCAAGGTATTGTAGAGACAAAGGTTTCAAAACGAAGATTTGTGTAACAAGGTATGGAAATGTAATGTCATCTAGAGGAAGTGTTATTCCCAAATTTCTTTCAATGATTAAATTAGATAAGCCTCTCACAGTTACTGATTTTAAAATGACAAGATTTATGATGTCTCTGAGAGAATCTGTCGATTTAGTTCTTCATGCATTTACCAAAGCATCTGGGGGAGAAATTTTTATTCAAAAAGCTGAAGCAGCAAATATTAAAACTTTAATTGAAGCGTTGGAAAAACTTACTAACAAAAAGGCAAGAATAAAAATGACCGGCCCGAGACATGGAGAGAAATATCATGAAACTTTGGCAACTTCAGAGGAACTCTTAAAATGTACTGAATCAAAAAATTACTATGAAATATCTCCAGATTTTAGAGATTTAAGATATGGAAAACTTTATAAAAAAGGAAAAAATCATAAACCTTTTGAAGACTTTAGTTCTAATATCACCAAACAATTATCGGCAGATGAACTAGCAAGAAAAATTAAAACAGCCGGGATATTAAAAGAAGTTGACTAAAATTTTAGTTTTAGGTTCGAAAGGAATGCTTGGTCAAATGGCTTGTTGTTACTTTAAGCAAAATTATGAGATAGAAACCTTGGATAGAAAATATGAATTGAAGTCCAGAAAAAAATTTATTAATGCGTTAAAAAAAACTGATGCAGAGATAATAATTAATTGCATTGGGGTTATTAAGCAAAAAAAAACTTCCTTTTCTTCAATGATGGAGATCAACACTTTTTTAGTAGGAGATATTTTACAAAATATACCAGAAAAAAAAATTTTCATTCAACCATCAACTGATTGCGTTTTTTCAGGAAAAACTAAAAAAAAGAAGAATTTTATAAATGATATACCTGATGCGGAAGATATTTATGGATTAACAAAAATTTTTAGCGAAAAAATAGCATCAAGCTATAAAAACTCTTGCGTCGTAAGATCATCAATTATTGGTCCTGATTTGAGAAGTGAAGGCTTAGGGTTTTTCAACTGGCTTTATCAGTGTAAAAGAAATGAAAAAATCAAAGGTTATGATAATCATTTGTGGAATGGTGTAACCACTTTAGAGTGGTGTAAGTTGGTCGAAAAACATGTAGTAAACAATAAAAACGAATTTAAAAATTTTCTATGTTTTGAAAGTCCGGTTGTTTCAAAATATCAATTGATAAAGATGATTGATTCCATACTAAATAAAAACTTCAGATTAACTAAATTTAGAGAAAAAGAAGATTTGAATATGTCCTTAGAAGGAAATATCTTTTCTAAGAGCTTAGAAGAGCAAATAGACGAATTAAAAAAATTTCTTCCAGTATTCAATAATTACCAATAAATAACTTTGCTATGTATCTCCTCAATAAACAAGACTTTAAAATAGTAATTTTTTGTACTAAATATTCTAGCAAAGTCCTTGAAGCCGCTATAGATTATTATTTATCTATAGGGATAAAGTCTTTCGAAATTATTTGTCCTAAAAAAGATTTTAAGATTTTAAATTCTAATAAAAATAATATTGACTTTACTTTTGATGAAGATTTACCTTTTTATGAAGAATTGCTTGAAACCTCAAAGAATTTGAAAAGGAAACAGGGTTGGTATTTTCAGCAATTTTTAAAACTATCTTATTGGTATCGTTCAACAAGTGATTGTTTAGTAGTTGATGGAGATACGATAATATCTAAAGAAACACTAGAGGATATTTTTTACAACAATTGTCTTCATTACACTGAAGAAAACATTTCAACTTATAATTTTCTAACTTCAAATCTCTTAAAAGGAATTAGCTCAAATAAATCTTTTATATGTAACTTTGCAAATTTTAAAAGTGAAAATAAATATTTATTTGCCAAGGGATTCATGAATTTTATCAAGAATATATCTAACCTCTTGGAAGAAAATAATGATTTAGATTTTTCAGAGTATCAATTGCACGGAACGATAGAGTCAACAAAAAATAAAAATCAAAAAAAATTGAGAATTTTTAGAAGAGCAGATTTATTTATTTGGGGTCCCTTAAAATTATCTAAAAAGATTGATAAAACACATTTAGAGAATTTTTTTTTAAGTTACGATGCTATTTGTTATGAATCAAATCATAAAAGTAATATTCTTAAGTCTTTGATAGCACATTTTTATAAAGTTATAGGTATTTCTTGGTAATTTTTATCTTATGCGATTAAAAAATCATACCTTTTATGTCTTTGTTATTGCAGGAATAACCTTTTCATTTCTTTTTTATTGGCTATTTCCATTGACTTTCCTTGATTCAATTTTCACTAAATATCAGGATGCAGAATTTATGGATCAGAATTTCTATTTATTTCATGCAAATAGATTATGTCTTTTAGATGATTTATCTTTAAAAGATTTTTATGTTACCTGGTTAAGTACCGGAGTAGTTTCTTATCTTACTTACTCTTGCAAACTAACTGGAAGTCCAATGGGATACATATTCTTCAATATCTTATTTTTCGTAACTAGCTTGTCAATTTTCATAAAATCTTTGCAACTTACTCTTCAGATGAAGCGTAGGTCTTTATCATTAGTAACTATCTTTTTGCTACCTTATTCTTTATATCTAGTTTCTCTTCCAGGAAAAGAAATATTTTCATACTGCGGGATGCTAATTTTTACTTCGGGTATTATATATCTTCATAACTTAAATAAAATTAAGGGAACTTTTTATATTTTTCTTTCAGTCTTGATAGTTTCTTTTAGTAGGCCTCATGAGGGTTTGCTACTTTTATTATTAGCAATAATCTTTCTAGCAAATATACGAATTACTTTTTTTAGGTTTGTTTTAGTAGGGATAGTCACTTCTTTTTTTCTTGAAGTGTTTATTCTTTCACAGATTAATACTATCCTAGGATCAGAATTCAACTCAATTATAGATTTCATTGGGTTCAAGTCAGAATTTGATCAGTATTTATCTAATGAAAATATAATTATTCATTTTCTTTTAGGCCTTTTAAGAATAATGGTAATTTGTTTTGGTACATTAATCACCTCTTTGATTCCGATTTTAGATTTAACTAATACTGGTTTAGACTACTTTTTTTACAAAAGTTTTCCTTTAACTTTAAGATTCATTGAAATGTTTTCAGTTATATTTATTTTTTTCAATTTGTTCTCAGAAAAAAATCAGTCTGAATTAACAAAAAAAATAATAATAATTTTTCTATTTTATTTATTCTTTGTAACTTTTTTTGGAGTGGAGCAACGAACTAGATATATATTCACAGTGTTTCCTATTCTAATTATTTATTTTGATCATCTTAAGGAGCTTAAAAAGATGAAATCAAATATTTTGCCAACAAATGATTTTGTCACAATACCTAGATAAAAAGTTTTTCTTACCTTTTTTGACATTATCAATATCTTTAGTCAATTTTTTCTTTGTAGTTAATATAACAAATTTTCTTGGACCTACTCGTCTTTTAGATTTAAATTTCGTAATTTATGGCATCGTAATTTTCATTTCAGGTCAATTAGGAACCCTTTTAAGCAACAGTTACATACCTTATGTGAGGCAAAAGAGAAACGAAATGGTAACTGAATTCAATGAAATATATTTTTTGAGTGGTTTTTTCATCTTCACTTCATTTTTGGCAGCAATCTTCACCATCATAGGATTATTTTTATCTCCTGATTTAAGTGCCTTGATCATTTTTTATGGTTTTTTTCTATTTCTTTTATTAGTAAATCAATTTATAAGTCTTAGAATTTTAGAAGTAAAAGAAAACTACCTAAACATTCAATTAATTAATTTTTGTATTTCTTTGATTTCGCTCATTGCCTTCTTTAGAATTTCCCATTTGGGACTCTATTCAATATCTTTTTCACTTTTCGTTGCCCAATTCATTGGACTCTTTTTTCTGTTATTTCAAGATAATTATAAAAAATTTTTTTTTAGTTTTAAAAATATTTTTGATTATTTAATTATATTTTTAACTTTCTTAATTAAGAATATAAAAGCAATCATTGCTTTGAGTATTTTTGCAGTTGCTTCTTTAATAGATCCCTTTTTCTTGGTTTATTTGAAAGATGGAGAATATTCTTTGCATACCTTATCCATGAGAATAATTATTGCAGCAACATCAACTTATTATGCATCTTTTGGAATAATTTTTACTAATGATATTTCAAAAAATGAAATAAGTTCTAAAGAAAAAAACTCAATGTTTAAGAAAATTTTTTTTATCATTATCCTTATCTCCATTTTATCTTTTTCATTTTTGCTTTTAATTCACAACAATTATGAATTTTGGTCATATTTTTTTAATATACCTGAGAGCAAGCTAAATTATTTTTCAAATAGCCTTTTATATAATTCTCTGTTGATTTTCCCTATGTTATTTTTTGGATACTATTTTAGATACAACATAGCAAACAACCAAAATGGTAAATTACTTACAATTTTGTTTTCTTTTATAACAACATATATTTTGTCAATAATACTTTTTAAATATTTAAATGTGCAATACATATTGCAATTTTCATTATTTATTTCATGGTGGCTTTGCGTATTTGCTGTATTAATTTATGAATTTTTAAAAAAAGTTGTTAGGCCTCGATATGCCTAAAGGATAGATAGATGTTTAGAAGAAAAAGGAGGTTGGGAATAAGTGTTTTAAAGAATCTTTTGCTTGAAAGAATTTTTAAATATGTCACTTCCAACAGTACTGAGATGTTTCTCAAAGGAAAAGAAAGCATTTCAATAAACCCCCAACTTTACGGATATCATGAAAGAGAATTATCAGATTTGATTATTTATATTGCGGATTGTGGAAATAATGATTATCTAATTGATATTGGTGCAAACATTGGATTCATATCTTGCCAAACTGGAAATTCTTTCCAGAAAGTTTATTGCTTTGAGCCAAATCCTTTGTGCTATTTAATTTTAAAAGCTAACACTGAAATAATGTTAGATTTAAAAAAAACTTTTTTATTTAATTTTGGATTTGGCGCCAAAGATGAAGAAGTTACTTTGATTGTACCCAAGCATAATTGGGGCGGTGGTTTCATAAAAAGTAAAGAAAACTCATATAATGCTGTTACTTTAGCCGAGAAAGACTGATTTAATTCAATTAACAAAGAAAACTATTTGGAAAAAAAAGTCCAAATAAAAAATACTACAAATTTCTTTAAAAGTTTTTTTCATTAAGTCGGATTTAATAAAAAACAAAAAAAAGGAGTTATAAAAATAGATGTTGAGGGCATGGAAAAAATTAATTTTGGAAGGAATATCTAATGCTTTACCAGATAATTTGTTTGCTTACATAATTTTCGAAAACTGGGATAAATCGATAGATTTACAAATGATCAAAAAATTATTCAATAAAAGAAAAATTGAAATATTAAAATTAAATTTCGATAAGCCTTATAAGAAAGAATATTCAAAACTTTACAAGTCTTTAAAATTATTATTCGGCAAAGTAGAAGTAAAATTGGAAAATGCTGACCACTTGGAAGATAAAACTGGAGACCTGATAATATCAGTTAGTTAGTTTTCAAGAATTATAAGAATTATATGAATAAAAATGTTTTAGTAATTGGAGGAGCTGGTTTTATAGGCTCGAATTTATGTGAAAAACTTCAAGAAAACGGGATGAATGTTTATTCCTTAGATAACTATTTTACGGGAACTAAAAAAAATCATCACAAAGGAATAAAGTATTTTGTAGGAAACTCTAATGATATCAACGATATTAATTTTAAAGTTAAATTTAGTCTTATTTACCATTTTGGAGAATACTCTAGAGTTGAACAAAGCTTTGAGGACATAGATAAGGTATTTGAATTTAATAATGATTCAATATATAACGTTCTTAAATTTGCCAAGATTCAGAAAGCTAAGATTGTATACTCTGGATCAAGTACTAAATTCGGAGATGAGGGCAAAAATAGTTTTCAAAGTCCTTATGCATGGACAAAAAAAACTAATTCAGAGTTAGTACAAATTTATTCTGATTGGTTTAATTTAAAATACTGTATTGTATATTTCTACAATGTTTACGGAGCAAATGAAATTTCTGAAGGGAAATATGCGACAGTTATTGCAAAGTATTTATCTTTATATAAATCTGGAAAAAGAAAATTACCAGTTGTGAAGCCTGGAAATCAATTAAGAAATTTCACTCATATCAAGGATATAATTTCAGCACTTATCCTTATAGGAAAAAAGGGATTTGGAGATGGTTATGGAATTGCAAATGATAAACAATACTCAATTGTTAAAATTGCTGAACTGTTTGGATGTACTATAGAATGGTTACATCCTAGAAAAGGGAATAGGATGAATGCAGAAGTAGTATCCAAAAAAACCAAAGAATTAGGATGGAAACCTAAATATAACTTAGAAGATTACATATCCAAAACTCTGGCCGAAATGAATGACAAAACTTAGAAAAGCAATTATTCCAATTGCTGGCCTTGGCACAAGAATGCTTCCTGCTACTAAGGCAATTCCCAAAGAAATGCTACCTATTGTAGATAAACCGATAATTCAATATATAGTCGAGGAAGCAGTTCAAGCAGGATTTAAAGAAGTTATATTCGTAACGCATTCAAGTAAATCTTCAGTTGAAAATCACTTCGATAAAAGTTTTGAATTAGAAGCTACTCTAGAAAAAAGAGTAAAAAGATCTTTATTGAAAGAGATAAAATCTATTTCAGAATTGAATGTTGTAATCCATTCTGTTAGGCAAGGAGAAGCAAAAGGTTTAGGGCATGCAATATTAAGCGCTAAATCAGTAATAGCTAACGAACCATTTGGTATTATTTTACCCGATATGTTAATCGATAATCCCTCAGGAAATTCGAACATGAAAAAAATGAAAATAAATTTTGAAAAAAATGGAATTTCATCAATTCTTCTAGGTAAAGCAAAAAAAAAGGACTTGAGCAAATATGGGATTGTTAAAATAAATCATGAAATATCTTCAAGTATAGAGATTCAGGATATTGTAGAGAAACCGTCAATAAGTAAAGCACCATCAAATTCATTCGTCGTAGGTAGGTATATTTTTGAAAATAATTTTTTAAAATATTTATCTAAAATTAAACCAGATGCATCTGGCGAGATACAACTTACCGATGCTGTTAGATCATTTCTGAGAGACAATAATAAAATAGCTGGTTTTTCACTAGAAGGAAATATATTCGACTGTGGAGACAAAATTGGATATTTAGTTGCTAATGTAGAATTTGCTAAGAAGGATCCCATTTTAAAAAAAGAATTCTTAGAATATTTGAAGGGAAAATAATTGGAAAGTTTTATAAGGAAGATAATCTTTTTACTTAAACGTAAAAAAAAAATATTTCTTATCCAGTCTATAGAAGATGAAACTTTACTAAAAAAAGAATTATTAAATAAAAAATTTTTAGGAATTGATACTGAATTTGATTGGAGAAATACTTATTTTCCAAAATTATCGATATTACAAATTGCTACTGATGAGAAAATTTTTTTAATTGATTGCCTGAAATGTAAGAATTTAGATTTTTTAATTAAAGTTCTAGAAGACAAAACAAAGACAATTATTATGCATTCTTCAAGAAGCGATACAACAGTATTAAATACTAATCTAAACATAAAATTAAATAATTGCTTCGACATACAAATCGCAGAAAAGTTTATAAATGGCGGTGAAATTAAAAATTATGGGTCTATTGTTTACAAATACTGTGGCTATGATTTAGATAAATCAGAAACAAATTCAAATTGGTTAAAAAGACCTTTAACTGACGAACAGCTTAAATATGCTGCCGAGGATGTAAATTTTTTAATGTTTATATATGAAATACAGTTGAAAAAATTAAAAAAACTTAAAAAAGAAGAAGTTGTAAATTCAGAGTTTATGAAAGAAATACGACTAGGCAATCAAGAACTTCATATCTCAAGATTAAGAAAATTAAAAAAAGCTTCAAATGTAGAGAAAGATATTTTTATTTGGAGAGAGAAATATGCTTTGAAAAAAAATATCCCACCTTCATATGTGTTTAGAAATAAGGATTTAAAAAAAATATCAAATAAAATTAAAAATAATGAAAAAGAGCCTTATGAAATTAAAAAATTATTTAAAGATAACTCTGCCGCAAAAGATTTTTTAAAATATATTAATTTATGATTTTTTTTTGGTTTTTTTATTACTTGGTTTTAATTTTTATCTGTTTTTCTTTATCGAAAATAATCCAGAAAAAATTCATAAAATACTTTTTAATACCAGCTATCTTTGGAGTATTTGGCTCCCTTTGGTATGTAGAGCCTGGTAAAAACGAAATTGCACCAATAATATCGATATTATTTCTAGAATTGTCGATTTTAGAATCTAATGGTATCAATAGGTTATCAAGACCAGCATTAAGTTTTATCTTATTTTTAGAATTCATCAGTCTAATTTCTTATTTTATTCATAAAAGGCGTTCTAAAAGTTAATAATCTCTGATGTTTTCTTTTTTGTATTTATTAATCCGATATGATTTTTTCCTTCTAAAATTCCAGCACATTCTCCCGGATTAAAAATTAAGGCATTCTTTACTAACTCTGATTTATATCTGTGAGTATGGCCATGGAAAATGAAATCTGCATCTAAAACCATTTCTTCGTCAATCAATTCAGGATGGTGAAGAATTATTATTTTTTTTTGATCTACCTCAATCCAATGGGGCTCCTCAAAAAAATTGCAGTCAAATTTTTTTGCTTCTATTAATAATCCTTCTTTTTCGAGTTCATCATTATTACCAAAGACACCTATCAAAGGCATATTCAAAGTTGAAAAAACAGATAAAGATTTTGGTAACGTAACATCTCCTGTGTGTATAACTAGAGAAGGATTGGCTTGGTTAAACAAGTTACATATCTTTGAGATATTTTTTAAATTGTTATGGGTATCCCCAGTTACACCAATTAACAAAATTATTTAGGGCTTTTCAAGAATATGTATAGCGCATGCTGTTCCAAGCCCTATAACATGAGTCATTCCAATCTTAGCCCCCTCAACTTGTCTTTTGCCAGCTTCACCCCTTAGGTGAGAACAAATTTCATAGATATTGGCTATACCCGTAGCTCCAAGAGGATGACCTTTTGAAAGGAGACCGCCCGAAACATTTACAGGAATTTTCCCCCCCAACTCAACGTGTCCTTCATCTATCATCATTCCTGCCTCTCCGTCTTCGCATAAGCCAAGATTTTCGTAGTGAAGCATTTCAGCTGTCGCAAAGCAATCATGTAATTCAACGAGGTTTACATCTTCTGCTCCAAGC
>MDTB01226867.1_pt1 | contig 16994 bp, 12 predicted proteins | sample 811161 | NCBI WGS metagenome assembly MDTB01 (sample SAMN05326650, study PRJNA326480) | marine metagenome | isolation source: seawater | place: Mediterranean Sea | collected 2009
ATCTTAATAACCTTTATCATCTAACTCTTCACACTCATATCGGCACTTGGGACCCTTATAACTCTTCCATCTCTCTCTTCTAATCTTATATCTCTCTTATATAAACCAATTATAAAAAGATAAATAAGCTACACCTATTTCAAAAAAAACATCATAACCCAATATTAAAAAAGTATTCATAATACTTTTTTTTTCAATTACAGTTTTCCCATTAATAATACAACGAGATTCTACACCACGAAACCCTTTTAAGTATGCAATATATGTCCATATTGAACAAACATAAACCATAACAAACAATAAACGCATTTGTCGAATTAATTGATTTGGATACAAATATAAATTATATACATTATATAATGTTATAGTTCCCATAGTTATTAAAGAACCTTTACTATTTATTTCTCGTTTTGAAGCAACTTTTGAAATATTTTGCTTAAAACTCATATTAAAAATTATATAACCTATAAGCATATGCAAATATAAAAAATGTTTAAAGTTATGTAATCTATCACCAAAATACAAACCGAATGTAGTAACGACACCTCCTTCTTGTGAACCCTGTAAAATAATTGAAAAAGTTCTCGGTATTAAATATTTATTGTTATATAGATCTGTAAAATACATCGGTTTCATTACTCTAGTTCTCGAATAGTATAAAGCAAATTCAATTAGAGTCCAAACAAATGTAGAACCTACCATAATTTTAAAACAATCTATCGATTCATTCAAATAATCATCAAAACATAATAGCATAGAAAATAAAGTATAATACAATTTTTTATTTCCGTCCGTTGCAAAATCACCTTTTCTTATAATAAAATATTTATTATAAAACATAATTGTGTTATATGATTTATTAATATTTTCATATGGTTTGATAAATATATAATAAAATTGATTATTGATTTATAATAAATATAATTGTATATAATAATCATTAGATATGGTAAAAAATCTTCACGGTGGTACAGGTACTAAAAGTTTAGCACGCAAGCACCAGGCAAAAACAAAAAGTGATCATGTTCGATTACCTGAATGTGATGAAGAACAATTTGCATATGTTGAAAAAATGTTGGGTAATGGTATGTGTGAAGTATATACTAACGACAACGTTCGTTTGATTGGTCATATTCGAAACAAATTTCGTGGTAGACAAAAAAGACATAATACAATTGTAAAAGGTATGATATTATTGATTGGGCTTCGTACATGGGAAAGTACAGCAAAAAACTGTGATATATTAACAATATACGATGACAATGATATCAAACAAATAAAAAACAAACCGGATGTTGCAATTGACAATCTATTAAGAATGCAACTATCTGGTAATTTCGTACAAACAAAAAGTGATGACGTGAATGAAATAAGTTTTGAAAACAATGAACAAAATGATATTGAAGAAGAAGAAATAACAGTGAAACCTTCATTTAAAATTGAATACAAAGAAGAAATTGATATCGATGATGTTTAATAAAAGTGGAATAAAAAATATTGTTATATAATATTTTTTATTTTAAAGAGAGTTAATATCAACTACACGATCTAAATGTGGCAAAATGGCCTGATCGTGCGTTATTACAATAAGGGTTTTATCAACTGTTTCTTGTAAAATCAATTCTATAACTCTTGAAATAGTATTTTTATCTAGCCCGGCCAAAGGTTCATCCAATACAATTATATTTCCTTTTTTCAATATACCTCTCATTAATATTGTGATTTTTTGCATACCACCAGAAAGATTCCCTCCATTTAATCCGGCGTTTGCATTTACTCCATCCGGCAAGTCATCAAAAACAGAATCTAATTTGTATTTTTTTAACTTTTCAATTATTTTATCCTCTGTAATATCATTACCATATTTCATATTATACAATACAGTTTCTTCAAATAACTTCGTATTTTGATTGACATAATTTACATTCTCACGAAGATAGTCGACATTTAATGTATTAATATCATTGCCATCAATTGTTATTACACCATCTTCAGGTTTATATAATCCAACTAACATCTTCATTAAAGTAGTTTTACCCGATCCAGATCGACCCATCACACCAATACTTGTACCACCCTTTATCTTTAAATTCAAACCATCAAATAGTAGTTCATCGGAATCTTTTTTATATCTAAAAAAGATATCTTTAAACACAATATTTCCATTTTCAATACCTGTATCCTTTACTCTTTCTGTATTATCCTTTATTATTTCCTGTAAAAATGGTTCGGCTGCACGGATAATACCCATTTTATATATTATATTATGCATATATCCACCAATTAGATCCATTCCATAACTTAAAAATTGTCCTAATATTAAAATATAAACAATTGCTTCAGACGACTTTATTTTTTTATTTCTTAATAATTTATAAATGATATATATTGAAATACCATATCCTGATAATATAATAGTGTCACCTGAAGTAATTGCTACATTTTGATAAAACATAATCTTATTCATTTTTTCACTTGCAATTTTCTCAAGAGCATTATTTTTCTTAATTTCGTTGTTTGATTCATTATTCACATATATATTCATAAGATTATCAATTGAATTTTGTATCTGACCTTGATTTACCTGTTCATTCATATAATTTTCACGTTCTTCTACAAGTTCCATTACATAATTGCCCATAAAATATAATAAAATCGCTGTTAAAACAAATGAAATTAACAATACATATCCAATATCATTAGTATTCACTATTAGATAACCAATGGTAAAAATTGTAGCTATAAAATAAGGAAATAACCCGTTTAATATATACTGAAATAAATCCTTTGCATTACGCATTAATTCTAGCATTCTAGATAAATACTCTCCAGCACGAACATCTGAGTAATTTTCTTTAAAAGCATTTATGGTTTTATCATATAATACTCTTCTTATATGAGCAAAAAAATCAGGTACCAATATAGCTTCTAAATGGTGTTTAGCACCATAGGATAATACAATTACTAACCATGCAATTAAAACAGCAAAAATAGAACCTTGTAAATTCATTTGTTTTAAATTTTTAACAATATCAAAGAACTCTCCTTTGACACCATCTTTTAATTTATCAAACAAAATCCCATAAATCTTCGGTAACACTACAGACTCAAACGGAAAAAACAGTATAATAATCAGAATATAAACAAAAATTGTCCATTTATTTTCTAAAGCGAAATTTTCTACAAAGCTTTTAAAAAATAACATAACTAAAATATACTTACATATTAAAATTGATAAGAAACATAATTACATAAACAATATAAATTATGGAAGATTGTTTAATATGTGCAGAAAAATATAATTCTGTTATTCATAAAAAAATTACATGTCCTTATTGTAACTTTGAAGCCTGTAAAAAATGTTGTCAAACCTATATTTTAGATAAAGAAATGACAATATGTATGAATATTAATAAAAAAGAAAACGGTGATTCAGTATGTCAAAAACAGTGGAGTCGTAAATTTATGGTTGATAATTTTTCCAATAATTGGCTAAATACAAAATGGAAAAACATGAAAGAAAAAGTAGGATTTGATACTGAAAAAGCATTATTACCGGCTACTGTACCAATACTTCAACGAAAAAAAAGATGAGGATAAATTAAAGGTCGAAATTCAAAAAATTCAAGAACAAATAAACTTACTATGGAGGAAACAGGGTGAACTTAGAAATAACTTTTATAGTAATAATAATAATGAAAATCCTGAAAGAAATTATAGAGGACGTCCATGTCCAGATGAAGATTGCAGAGGATATTTAAGTAACCAATGGAAATGTGGAATTTGTGAAATGTGGACATGTCCTGAATGTCATGTGATCAAAGGATTAACTCGTGACGCCGCTCACACGTGTAATGAAAATGATGTAGCGACAGCAAAGTTGTTAAACAGTGATACTAAGCCATGCCCATCATGTAGAACCCCTATTTTTAAAATAATGGGTTGCGATCAAATGTGGTGTACACAATGCCATACAGGATTTTCTTGGCGAACTGGTATGATACAGAATAGTCATATTCATAATCCACACTATTTCGAATGGCAAAGACAACAAACGGATGGTAATATTTTAAGAAATCCCGGCGACGTTGAATGTGGTCAAGACCTATCAGACTCAGTTGTATTAATGTCTATACGACGTGAACTAAGATCGATGCAGGATATAGATCTATCAAATTATGAAAAACAATATGAAAATATTATTAGAAGCATAATACATCTAGATAGAGTACAAGCTCCTCGTTTTAGAATTAATAATGTTCAAAATAATATTGATTTACGAATTTCATATTTAGATAAAAAAATAGATGAAAAAAAGTTTTGTGCTTCTATTTTGAGAAGGGAAAAAGCAAACGAAAAAAAACAAGACTTATTTAATGTTATACAATTAGAGGTTCGTGCTGTAACAGATATTATATATAGAATGGAATCTGAAATCAAATCTATTGATAAATCATCTTTAATTGGCCAATTACAAATTAAAAATAATATGAGAATAGTATGTGAAAAATATTTAGATGAAATCAAAAACATTACTATTTATGCTAATAACTTATTAAAAGAACATTCAAAAACATATAATTGTAAATTATATAAAATAAAATTTTCAAATAATTCATCTAGATATGGCCATGATATATTAATTTAAATATACATTAACTAAATTTAATATATATTTATCTATAATACAATTTGTAATTTCACTTTTTTTTTAACGTTATCCTCTGTTTCAAATAGAAATAATTTTAATTTGCATTTTGAATAATCCGACTCATCTACATGAGTAGTTATTCTCGAAATAATATTTAATTCTTCTATAAAAACATTATAGGTATAAGAGCCACTATTTCGTTGTACTTTATCAAATAATATACCGTTATAAATATTCTGTAAATATTGTGGATTTTTCATACAATTAAATAATAATTGACAATCTGTTTGTATTTTTTTTATAGAGCGCATAGATGTATTTACATAATCTAAACGTAAAATCCATTCACTTAAAAATTTTAATGCAGAATCGCTGATAGAATCAACTAATTTAAAATGTGTCATCAAAATAATTTGATTTAATAAATCTACCAACCTTCGTATTGGACTAGTAATATGTATATAAGGTTTTATGTTTTTCATTTCTAAATCTTGGAATGACGAGAAGGTATTATTTAATATTAATTGATGGTCAATGTGTGCAGATTCATTATAATGAATATAATGACCTGATATATTATTCCAATTTTTTAATAATGTTTTTGCATGTTTATTGATAGTTAAATTTGATAACGCTTCATCGTTATTTGGTTGACCATGTAATATAACAGAACGAAATATACCAATTTTATTTTCAAGCATTTTTACTCCTGTATATGCATTCATAAAAACCATCCAATGTGAAACTAAATCATGACTCGAATAAATATTTCGATCCATTTTACATGAAAGATCAAACAACTTTCTGTAACTCGGTTCTTTAAATAATAAATCTTCACTTTCATATCGATAATTTTTACATACACATATCAAAGTATTCTTATATTGAAACGGTTTTTTATTAGTAATTTTACCATCCATATCTAAAAATACATCAAGAGTAGATGCAAACCTCCTTTGTTTCTCTTGTAAACTACATAATGTGTCAGATAAAATTGTTGGTAACATTGGTCTTTTCCTATCTGGTAAATATATTGTAGCAACTCTATGAGAAAACGTTTTCCATAAGTCTAAGGCTTCTAACCATAAATATACATTTGCTATATATATACTGACACACCATCCAATTTGCAAATTATTCTCAAATAAAGGCTCAATACCAAAAGCATCATCAAAATCTGTACTCCTTTCTGGATCAATAGATATTATTCTCTTGTCAGTTCTATCTTCGATATTATATTTGTTATTACTAATAATTTGATCAATGAACAAATCATGTGGTAATTTTTTTAATTCTCGTTTTGTTGTAGCAGAGAATTCAGATATTGAAATATATAAACTCTTACAATATAATTGATATTCATAAAACACTTCCAAGTTGTTTACATCACCCAAAGTTTCAACTAATACTCCATGAGGGTGTTTATCATTCCAATTATGAAACTTAAATACAACATATTTATTTATTACATTTTTTGAGAAACCTAATTTTAATTCATATGGTACTAAAAATATAGGTAAATATTTATCATCTGGTATGCATTTGTACAATAATTTCTTATTCTTAGATCTACCATATGTTTTGTTACCTTCTAATATTAATACTCCTGCTACTGTTAGCGTATTTCTTAATATTGAATTTTCAACATAAAATTGGTCTTTGTTACAAATAATGATATCACGACTGAATATTTTATCTTCAATTGGTCGTATTTTACTTAATTCTGGATATTGAGAACTATCTATTATATTTTCATTATTTATATCCTTAAATTCCCACTCTGTATAGTTTCGATTCTTAACATATATTTGAAACTTCATTATATAAAATTAATAAATGATTACATAATTATATAAAATTATATTTATATCAATTTTATTCATGCATAGAAAAAAAAGAGAAATTGTCAGGAATTTTTGGTTAAAAAATACATGTTTTTCTATGTTATGTAAAACTAATAAAATATATCCTGATAAAGATAATACAAATAATTCTTGTTGTTCTCGGTTTCACTTTTATGGTATTTGTAAACATAATAAATAAATAATTAGATATACTATTATTATGGGACCAAAATATTATAAAAAAAATACAAGATCTCAAATAAAATCTTCTAACTTTTCTCATGCAAAAAATTTAATTATTGTAGAATCACCTTCAAAATGTGCAAAGATAGAACATTTTCTAGGAATAGAGTATTGTTGTATCGCATCGAAAGGTCATTTACGAGAACTAAAAGGATTAAAATCAATAGATACTAAAAATACATTTCTACCATCATTCAATATCATAGATGAAAAAAAATATCATATTCAACAGATGAAAGGGTTTATTGAGAAATTTGATTCAAAAAATATTTTTTTAGCAACCGATGATGATCGAGAAGGAGAAGCAATCGCATGGCATATATGTGAAATTTTTAATTTACCATTAACCAGTCCACGCATAATATTTCATGAAATTACTAAAACGGCAATTATTAATGCTATTCAAAATCCTACTGTAATTAATATGAATTTGGTTCAAGCCCAGCATGCTAGGCAAGTTTTAGATGTAATCGTTGGTTATAAAATATCTCCATTTTTATGGAAATATTTATATAATAATAAAGATAATTCTTTATCAGCTGGTAGGTGTCAAACCCCAGCATTAAGACTTATATATGAAAATAATGAATCAAAAAACGAAGTCGTAGATAAAAATTATAAAATTAATGGACAATTTGGTAGTCAAAATTATAACTTCCAATTAACAAAAAATATTGAAAAGGAAAATATAGTTCAAGATTTTTTAGAAAAGAGTAAATCGTTTGAACATAAGGTTGTTATAGGTAAAGTGCAAGATACCACGAACGGTCCCCCACAACCATTTTGTACGTCCAAACTTTTACAAACTGCTAGTAACAAGTTACATATGTCCCCAAAAGAAACAATGTCTTTATGCCAAGAATTATATCAAAACGGATATATTACATATATGAGAACAGAAAGTAAAAAGTATTCACAAATATTTATTGAAAAAGTTGAAGATTATATCTTGCGCAATTTCAAAAGCAAAGAATACATTGGTAATACATCTAATTTAAAAAATAGTAATAGTAAAGATCCTCATGAGGCTATTCGAGTAACACAATTAGAACTAAAAACTATACCTGATAGCAATAAAGACCGTTTGATTTCTTTATATAAACTAATATGGAGAAATACTATCGAAAGTTGTATGTCTATTGCAAAATATAAAAATCATCATATTTTATTAAAAGCTCCTTTAAAATACGAATATCAATATATAATTGAGATACCACTATTTTTAGGATGGAAAGTGTTACAAAACAAAGAAGATATAACTGACATGCAAAATACCTATAATGGAGTTATTATGTACTTTAAAAATTTAGAAAAAAACGACCATGTTCTCAATTATAACAAAATAGAAGCAAATATTCATGTTTCTAATAAACATAGTTTTTATAATGAAGCCAGTTTAGTAAGTAAACTTGAATCATTAGAAATCGGTAGACCATCTACGTATTCGACTATAATTGAAACATTGAAAGACAGAGGATATGTAAAAAAACAAGATTATGAGGGGTTAAACATAACATTTATACAGTATGTTCTCGAAGGTAATAAACTAAATTCAAAACAGATAACGAAAATTTTCGGTGCAGAAAAAAATAAACTCTTTATACAACCCATTGGTAAACTAGCATTAGAATTTCTTGTTGAGAACTTTGATAATATATTTTCATATGAATATACGAAAAATATGGAAAAAAAATTGGATTTAATCTGTAACAAAGAAATAGACGATTGGGCGGCTATATGTAAAGAATGTTACAATGATTTAAAAGATCTCTCAAAGAATATGAAAAATCTGGAAAAGAAGACTTATCCTATTTGCGAAAATTATGGTTTTGTATTTGAGAAATATGGTCCTATAATTAAACATACTATGGAAGATGGTAATATTGAATATTTACAAGGCAATAAACAAATAGAAATAGATATTGAAAAACTAAAAAATAAAGAATATAGTCTAGATCAATTGTTAGATCCTGGAGATATATACTTAGGTAAATATGAAGAATATGATATGTATATAAAACACGGTAGATATGGTTATTATGTTGAATGGAATGAAAAAAAGGAAAGTATTAAAGATATTAAAACTCCTATCCAAGAGATTACTATAGAAACAGTTTCGAACTTTTTGAAAAATAAAACTTCAAATAGTAGTGCTATATTAAGAGAGTTAACAGAAAATGCTAATATTCGAACCGGTAAATTTGGTCCATATGTGTTTTACAAAACAAATACAATGAAAAAGCCACAATTTTTAAATATCAAAAAATGCCCATTTGGATTTTTAAATTGCGAAAAAGAAAAATTAATAGAATGGATTAACAAAGAATATAAAGTAAATATTTAAATAGGTAAATGCGTATAAATAATGAACACTTATTATTTATATAATTAAATGAAATACTACGAATCTTTATTTGATGATTATATTATATCTGCAAAGAAACATAATATACATAAAGAATTAAATGAATTATATGAATCATTTTCAGATAATCCAAATAATTTAAATAATATAATTATATATGGACCTTCAGGTGCTGGAAAATATACACAGTTATTGTTGTTTTTATTAAAATTTAGTCCAAGTAAATTAAAATATGAAAATAAAATTGTGGCTAATACTGAAAAATTGGAGTATAAATATAAAATAAGTGACATTCATTATGAGATAGATATGTCACTACTTGGATGTAACTCTAAATTAATATGGCACGAAATATTTTATCAAATTGTAGATATTATCAGTATGAAATCAAATAAATTCGGCTTTATTGTATGTAAAAATTTTCATTTAATACATTCTGAATTGTTAGAAATATTCTATAGTTACATTCAACAATATAATCATAGTAATACAAATATAACAGTAAAATTTATTATTCTTTCTGAACATATTACTTTTATATGTAACAAAATATTGAATACGATGAATATTATTAATGTTAAAAAGCCTGCATACGAAAATCTTATAAATTTCAATAGACACATTAACAAAAAAGACATTAATTACACAAATCAAACGATTTTAAATCGGGTTGTTAAAAATAAAGAAAATAATAAAAATACAAATGTTAACAAGTTATTAAAGTCTATTGATACCTCTAGTATTACAAATCTAAAAGGAATTAAATATATGGATTTAATATTCAATAAAAATAAAATTGTTCAATCATTGCCTAATGATAATTTTGATGTAATATGCAATAACATAATTTCATATATAACATCAAAGAATGATATTAATTTTATGGAACTACGTAATCATTTGTATGATATGTTAACATATAATTTAGATATTATTGAATGTATATGGTATATTTTTAGTGAACTTATTGTTAATGGGCATATTAACGAAGAAGATATTTCTATATTATCATGCAATCTGTACCAACAGTTAAAATTTTATAATAATAATTATAGACCAATATATCATTTAGAGACAATAATATATAATATGATAACTAGAATTAAATGAATATTAGCAAAGCCACACAGATATTAGAATTAAATAATAATAATATAAGTGAACATGAAATTAAAAAAAAATACAAACTACTTGCATTAAAATATCATCCTGATAAAAATAATTCACACGATGCAAAAGAACGATTTCAAGATATTAAAAATGCATATGAATATATTATGAAATATGAAGGTTATATGGATTGTGATAACGAAATATTTGAAGAAGAAAAAAATGAAAATGATTATCATACCATATTGCAACAATTCATTAATTTAATGACTAGTGAAAATAATCAAACTTCATTAGTTAAAAATATTTTACAAATAATTTACAATATGTGCGAAGACAAAGCATTACTATTTATAAAAACGATTGACAAAAATAAATTAATATTAATATACGATTTTTTAACTGATTATGCTAGTGCATTTCATTATAGTGATCACTTTTTAGAAAAGATAAAGTCAATTATTTATGAAAAAACAAAAGATGACGAAAGGATTATATTAAAACCTAGTTTAGATGACTTGTTTGAACAAAATGTGTATAAACTTCAATACAATGATAATTATTATTATATACCTCTTTGGCAACCTGAAATGATTTACGAAATTACAAATAATCAATTATTTGTCAGTTGTCAACCAGATTTACCCAAATATATTAGAATAGATGATAAAAACAACATACATATAGAATATCATACAAGTTTAATAGAATTATGGAAAAATACAAATCATCATATTAATATAGGAAAACAAAAATGGAGTATCAATAGAGAGAATTTATATATGAAAAATCATCAAACTATATGTTTTCATAACAAAGGTATTCCAAAAATCATATCAGAAGACGTATATGATGTTTCAAAATTAAGTAATGTATATATAAATATTCATATAACAAATTTGCAATAAGTTTAATTGTATAAATATAAATGTCAGTATATTTAAATTTATGTGTGGTATTGTAGCCTACCTTGGAAATGATAATTGTATAGAATACATATTAAACGGATTAACAAATTTGCAGAATAGAGGCTATGACTCAGTTGGTTTAACTATTATAAATAATAACCACAACATTACTAAAAAATATGCTTCTACAAACACAAATAATTCTTTAACACTTTTAAAAAATGAATGTATAAATTCAAATTTATACTCAACGATCGGTATTGGACACACTAGATGGGCAACTCATGGGGCTAAGACAGATATTAATGCTCATCCACATAGTGATATGAATAATGATATAACAATAGTACATAATGGTATTATTGAAAATTATCAAGAATTAAAAGAATTTTTAATACAAAATAACTATGTTTTTATTTCACAAACTGATACAGAAGTGATTGTAAATTTAATTAGTTATTTTTTAAAAAAAACAGATATAATGTCCGACGCCATTAATAGTGCTATATGTAAATTAAAAGGTACATGGGCTCTGTGTATAATTCATAATAAGTATCCAAATAAAATGTGGTTAATTCGAAATGGTTCTCCCCTATTAATAGGTTTTGACGAGGATTATATTATAGTATCTAGCGAAAATATTGGTTTTAATAAATATACGCAAAAATATATCAGTATTGACAATCATGATCTTATTGAAATACAATTAAATAATAATAAAATAAACTTTACGGAAAATTTACAAAGATATAAAATAAACTATAGTGAAAAAGAAAATTATATACTTCCGAGTAATTACACGCATTGGATGTTAAAAGAGGTTGAAGAACAACCAAATAGTATATTATCATGTACAAACAATGGCGGACGTATATTAAACGATAATTCTGTAAAGTTAGGTGGTCTTGAAGTAAGTAAAAATATATTATTAGAATGTAATAATTTAATTATACTTGGCTGTGGAACATCATATCACGCTGGTTTATGGAGTAGTTATGATTTCAAAAATTTAGAAATATTTAACACTGTTCAAGTTTTTGATGGAGCAGAATTTGACTCTGTTGATTTACCAAAATCTGGTAAAACATTATTAATATTACTATCACAATCAGGTGAAACAAAAGATTTACATAGATGTATTGAAATCGCTCAGCAACATGATGCTATTACGATGGGTGTTGTTAATATTCCCGATTCATTAATTGCTAGAGAAACTGATTGTGGTGTATATCTTAACATAGGAAGGGAATTTGCAGTTGCTTCAACTAAATCATTTACAAGTCAATGTATTGTACTGTCTCTAATAGGTATATGGTTTTCACAAAATAAAAATACGCATATAAAAATTCGATATCAAAAAATAAAAGATTTACAAAATTTGCATTTCCAAGTTAACGAGGTAATCAAAAATACAAAATCTAAAATTGCTAATATTCTTGACTACTTTACAAACCAAAGCACAGTTTTTTTATTAGGGAAAGGTCAGAATGAAGCCATTGCGAAAGAAGGTTCATTAAAATTAAAAGAAATTTCTTATTTGCATGCGGAAGGTTATTCTGCATCAGCATTAAAGCATGGTCCGTTTGCATTAATTGTAGATGATTTACCTATAATTATATTAGACACAGATGAAAAGCACAGAAACAAAATTAGTAATATTGTACATGAAACATTATCTAGAAATGCACGTATCATCATAATTACAAACGATACAACTAGATACAAAAAATCAAAGATATCTAATGATTGTGTTTTTGATATTGATAATAATTATAGTTATCATAGTTTGTTAGCAAATATTATATTGCAACTATTAAGTTATGAATTATGTTTAAAAAATGGCAATAATCCTGATTATCCGCGCAATTTGGCAAAAGTAGTAACGGTAGAATAAGTCTTTTGTATTTTCTCTTTCAAAATCCTTTTTTTATTAATATATTTTTGTTTAGGCTTTGGATAAATAGGAGGTACTGAGATGATATTATCTGTTTTATTATATTTATTCATAATATCCTGTTTTTTTTCAATGACATTAATATAATCAGCAAACAAATGTTTTGTAGTTTTTGTTTCAAATATTCTATTTAATATATTTTCTTCCATATTTTGCAATTCAGATAAAATATTCTGGTTTGATTTTAAATATTTGAATCTTGGACTTTCAATATGGCTATTTTGAATGGTTGGAAATATTCGGTTAGGTACAATATTAATTTTTCTAATATCTGTTATATAATTAAATACATCAATATTAGTACTTTGGTTTTTATAATGTGGATTAATGGTTGACAATATAAATGTTTTACAAGAATCACTAAATGAATCTCTCAAAAATTTTGTTAACTCACACCGGCGATACGGTATATGTTTTTTATTCATTACTAACGAACGAATACATTCTTTCAAGTTAAATAAACTTTGATTTATACCACCATTTTCTAAACACATTTTTTTATTGGTACATATTGATTGTGAGGCTTTTTCACAACCTGCTAAATCTATAATTTTCATGGTTAAACCATTAGAATAAATTATAATACATAAATGTGTTCTTGAAGAAGTATCATTTTGTCCGGATTTACCAACTTTTCTATTAGATAAAATACATTCTTTAATAGAATTTATATTTTCTTCATTTTCGATTGATTGTTTTTTTAAAGTAGACAATACAAATTCTTGTCCTCCATTTTCCTTTTGAAATATCACTTTATTATTGTTTAATACATCAAAAAACTTATTATTATAGATTTGAATAACTGATACATGAATTGGTAAATCCATTGCAATCATATCTTGTAAAATCATTTTAAAGAATCCTTCTTCGTTTGGACTTCCCAATATAGTATGTGTCTTACCTGAACCGGTTTCACCGTATACATAAAATACAATATTTTTTCTTTTTTTAATAAAGTTATAAAGCATATCTATACTAATTTCATAAAACACTTCTAAATTAGTTACTGTATCTTGAAAAACTCTATCAAAATTATATTCATATTTTACTAAACGTTCTTTAAAACAGCCTGATTGTTTTTTTTTTATCAATATTTTATTACCCTCAATTTTTACGCATTTATTATTATTTTCATCTATTGGCTTTATTCTTGACATTATTTTAATATTATTCATTAGTGGTATATCTATAATAAAACATTATAAATATACAGCAAGTTATAATTATTCAGAAGGTATTATTTTACGAATATGATAATGTTTCATAACAATATTACTATTATTTGTATCAACTATATACGCAGTAACATCATTTCCGTATATCTCTTCATATAAATGAATATTCGTTTGATCATTATATTCTTTTACAATAGTATAAAATTTTCTACATATATCATGAAAGTTCTCTGATGTTTTAATTAACTCTTCATTTGGTGTGTTATATAAATGTTTTAAACCTTGATACAATATAGGATGATTTGGTACGCATCCAATAAACCCTTGAAATATCGACCCTGGAAAATAGTTCGAATTTACGGAACAAAATTCATAATCTTTGACAATATCATCTATATTTGTTTCAATCATTGCATCTGTATCAAAATAAACACCTCCATTTACATACAAATAATAATAACGAAATAGATCAGCCCTATGTTCTCCATAACTAAACGAAAAAAATTTTTCTACAACATTTGGAAATTCTGATAAAGGGTTTTCCTGAAAGAATTGAATAACTTCTCCATCATTATAGTGTTTATAATTCCATCCATTTGAACGTTTTTTAATCATATTTACAACGTATTCTTTAGGGTTTTGCTGCCTAGATGTTTGTACTATAACCTTTGGTATCATATAATTTTATATTGAATAATACATTTAATTTATCTTTATTTTGTTTTGTATTATAAATACCATTCTTTCACATTAATATCTTACGATAAAATTAAAAAATATTTATTTACTTAGTATAATAATTTAAGATAATCATATAAATAATTAATAAAACTAATTATTTATATTTTTTCAAACATAATATCTAACCTATCTTTATTCTTCTTAGCATGATTATAACCATTTAAATATAATTCTTTTATATCAAAACCATTTTTATTAATTAATGACGAATAATCACTCATCTTTTTTTTTCTTTTTTTAACTTTTTGCACAATAGGTTCTTCTATCTCCCAAATACTAGGTGTTATATGGATTGAGGAATATTCATTATTTAGATAAGGAAAACTAGCAAAACCTCCATCATAAGTACTAATTCCTCTATAATTATATTTAAACCCGCCTGTTATAAAAGGTATATGAGAACTAGCAATGCAGCAATTTATTGCATCTTCTAAATCTTTAAATTCGCTATATATAATAGGTCGAAATTTAAACCTTTTTATAATTGTTGTACCTATATATAGTTTACTAAAATCAAAATCCTTCTCATCTAACAGTTCTAACAATGTTTCTTTAATATTCTTTTGTATAACGCCAAGATTTTTCTGATTTTTTATATCAATATCCATTATACTATTTATAAATTTATCACAATCGCCATTATATGATAAATATAATGAATTCCATGCACCGGCAGACGCTCCAGAAAAAACATAATCTGATAAATCATAGTTCTCTTTTATAAATTTACAAATTCCTAATACATAGAAACCTCTAAAACCACCGGGTGATAAAGTAATGATTTTCTTATTATGAAAATTTTGCTTTGCTAAAAATAAAAATGGAGTATGTTTCTTAAAAGAATATGTAATTTGACAAAAACACAGTAACGCGAATATGTAAAAATAATTCATACAATTAATTTTACATTAACCAATGAAAAAAATAGATTCAAATAACTTTATTTATTTACTTTTACAAACTGGCTTTTACTTTTTATATTTCTAATTACTTACTTTTACAAACTGATTTTTACTTTTTATATTTTTAATTATGCAGTAGCCTTCTTCTTAACAGTCTTTTTCTTAGGAACTTGAATTTCAATATCTGCAGGTGCTGCTTCATCACTGTCTGTTACAACTGCCTTCTTCTTAACAGTCTTCTTCTTGACAGGCTCAGGTTGCTTCTCTTCAACAACAGGAGTATCGTCGTCGTCACTATCCTCTACTTGAAGATTAGATGTGGTTGGCTTCGCTTCTACACTATCATCATCTTCATTTACAGTAGGTGCCTTCTCCATAGTTTCAATATCCTTGTCAGAAAGAGACACATGACACTTTCCAAAAATACTGACTACTTCTCTGGGCTTAACTACAATCTGCTTTACGCGCCAGGTAATACCCCAACCCTTACCACCGAACCAAAGTCCTCCACATTGAATAACACATGCAACATTACTCATCTTTGGAACAAAATCCATAGGAGTAGCCATCTCATTATCAGAAGGGAAAATTCTAGTTGCACCTGTATCATATACCTCCAAATCCCACTTTCCATTATAACAAGGCACTCGTGCGCGGATAGAAGGAGGCTTAGAATAATCAATCTTTTTTGTCAACTTGTCTTTACTATATTTCAAAAATGGGAAGAAGTTATGCTTTACTACCTCACGAGATAGATCCTCTCCAAACCAAGCATCACTGTACTTCACAGCGTCATCCAGAATTTGATTCTCAAATGACTTCAACTTTTCCAAAAACTCGTCAGTTGCCTCATTAGCATAATCAGCATTTGGAAAATTCAATGTCATCGAAAACTTACCATCTGACTCACCTTGTTCATTCACATAATCTCCAATACCCCATGTCATCATGAGAGGTACAGAAAGATGCAAACTACGATTAGATTGAGTACTAATTAGTGAAATGGTTTTAGCACCGCGGTCACTAATCTTTGGTTGCATATACCGAATAGAATTGGTTTCCCAATCGGACACAGTTAGAACAGGAGAATTTGCCATCGTA
>MDTB01120087.1_pt1 | contig 16992 bp, 18 predicted proteins | sample 811161 | NCBI WGS metagenome assembly MDTB01 (sample SAMN05326650, study PRJNA326480) | marine metagenome | isolation source: seawater | place: Mediterranean Sea | collected 2009
CTTCCAACTCTCTCTGTCCAAAATGTACTACTAATAAAGGTTTTTTCAGCATTTTTCATGTATTTTCTTTTTCCTATAATTGCATTAATAGCATAACCATTACCCATAGCCTTTCCAAACATTGCTAGATCAGGATTTACTTTAAATTTTAAGTGTTTGCCTCCCAAATTTTCTCTAAAGCCAGATGTACACTCATCGAAAATTAAGATAATATTTTTTTTGTTGCAAAGTTTTCTAATTTTTTTCAGAAAATTATTCTGTGGATCAAAATTCCTTATAACTTCCATAATAATGATCCCTATATTATGTCTATTAATTATCTTTTTTAAATTATGTAAATCATTATAGTTAAAAGGAAAGCAAGAATTTTTTAAATTACTTGTTACTCCTTTGAATTTTAAATTTGTCATTAAGTGATTATCTAAGTTTCTTTTATTATTTAAGCTTGAAGACAAGTACCAATCATGCCAACCATGATATCCACAAAAAGCAATATTTTGTTTTTTTGTTGATGCTCTTGCAATTCTTATTAAAGTAGCATTAGCCTCACCACCACCTCTTGTAAATCGCACTTGGTCTGCCCATGAATGTAATCTTAATATTTTTTTTGCAAGTTGAACTTCCTCAGGTGCACTTAAGCTTGACATATTACTTTTTTTAATAAATTTAATTACTTGATCATCAACATACTTATTAGAATATCCTAAAGTATTTGTGCCAACTAAAAAAAGCATATCTAAAAATTTTCTATTGTTGAGATCCCATACGTAACAACCTTTTGCTTTTTTGTAATAAGCTGGCCAATTTTCTGATGAGTAAAGTTCTGGTTTTTTTGAAAAAAGCATTGTTCCACCAGGAATTATTTTTTTTGCTTTTTTATATAATTGAATACCTTTATTATAATTTTTCATTTTTCCAGTATCTTGGGTCAAATAATTTTTTATCTACTATTGAAAATTTTTTGAAATTAATTTTGTATATTTTTTTAAAATTAAGTACGTCTTTTAAATTTTTCAAATCATCAAAACCAATAACAAATTTATTTATTTTATGTTTTGTAACAAACGTCATACACAAATCAATTACTTTTATATTATTTAATTTTCCAAATTCGTGTAAAAAATTGATTTTTTTTTTTAATTTAATTGGATTATTAAATTTAAAAATCTGCTTATTCAATAATAACCCTTGTAGAAATATTGATCTTGCATGAATCTCTATTTTCCTTGATTTGAGTATTTGATAATAATTTTGAGAAATTAACCTTTGATCAAAAATATTAAATGGGCATTGGACTGCATCAAACTTAAATTTTTTTAAAAAGAAATTAATAGTTTTAAAATCATAAATTGAAATACCAAGTTTTTTAAAATGTTTTTTTTGTTTGAGATGCAAAAGATTATAATAAATTTGTATGAAGTACTTTTTAAATATGATTTTTTCGTCATGTAAATAAACTGTGTCTAATTTTTTATTACCTAGGTCTTTTTTAATTTTAATTAGCTGTTTTAAACAAAAATTGGGTTTTACCCAATTTTTATTAGGAAGGATTTTTGTATTTATTAATAATTTTTTGTTTAGATCTTTTATTATTTTATTCGATTTAAAGTATTCAGTTGATGTATCGAGATATTTTATATTTTTTTTACGCGCAAATTTACATAAAGTTATTATTTTACTTTTAGGAATTTTTTTTTTTCTTATACCATAAAAACTACCAAAATTAGCAGTACCTATAATTATTTTATTTGACATTATTTTTACTTTTTAAATAGTTTTTTTGCTAACTCAAAATCACTATAATTATCAATATCAACAGAAGAAAAGATTGGTATCTGAAACGCAAAATATTTTCTTTTTAAATTTTTTTCAAAAATTTTCTGTGAATATACATTTATCATGCCAGCGTCACAAAAAGTATTTTCAATTTTTTGAGATCTAATCTTTAAACTATGTTTATTAATTGGTGATAGTATGTTTCTGTTATTTATTTTTTGTGCCCACTTAACTGGATAATTATATTTTGTAACAGTTATCAGAGAATTTTCAGGTTTAGAATTGATATTACTAAATTTTCTCTTACATTCTCTTATAGTAGAAAAATTAATAAAAGGATTTGTGGGATATAATAGCCAAATTTCGTCAAAGTTATAATTTAATTTTTTATATTTTTTTACAACATATTTAAGCACTTTATGAATACCAACAAAATCATTTGATAGATTTTTTGGGCGTTTAAATTCTGTATGTACATTTAAATTTTTTACATAATTTAAGATTTTTGAAGAGTCAGACGAAACGTGGATCTTACTAAATATTTTTGACTTTTTCGCTGCTAAAATAGAATAATAAATCAGGGGTTTGCCAAAAAAAATTTTTAAATTTTTATTCTTTATTCTTTTAGACCCACCTCTTGCAGGGATAATAGCTAATCTTTTTATCATTTGGATAATTTATATTAAGTGATTTAATTTTAATGCTGTACCTTTTTTTAATTTTTTTTTAAATTTTTTTCCAATCAAGTTCTTCAAATGCTTTGGATGAGCTCCATAACCAGGTCTAATTGATCTTATATTCTTGAGATTTGCTAAATCACCTTTTTTCACAGTTTCAGATATATAGAGTGACCTTCTATCTTTCATTAATAATTTTGATGCTGTAAATATTTTATTTTTATTACCAATACATATTTTAATAGAGGATAATTTTTTTTTTAATATTTTGTAGTTTGAAATTGGCATAGAAAAATGACTATCAGTTGAATTATTATCATTATCTAATTTAAAATGTTTCTCGATTATTTTAGCACCCTGAGTAATTGCTAAAATACAAGACAAATCATCTATTGTATGATCAGAAAATCCAATTGCACACTTATATTTTTTTTTTAATTTTTCAATAGATGATAAATTTAGATCTTTATAATTTGCTGGATACTTAGATATACATTTTAAAATTGCATATTTATTATGATGTTTTTTTACAATATTCACAGCTAAGTTTAAATCTTTGCTTTCCGACATGCCTGTAGAAAACACAATAGGTTTTTTCTTTTTAGCTAAATATTCTATGAGATTAACATCAGTTATTTCTGGTGACGCAATTTTATATGCTCTACAATTCATCTTCTCAAGAAAATCAACTGAGTCTTTGTCAAATGCAGAGGCAAACCAATTAATTTTATTTTTTTCTAATATTTTTATAAGATTTTTTATCCATATCCAAGGGGTATAACTTTTTTCAAATAATCTAAATAATGTTTTTCGTTTAGACCATTTACCTTTTTTAATTATAAAGTCTTTTTGATAAGAATTAATAGTTAAACTATCTGGTGTGTAAACTTGAAATTTAATCAAATCTACTTTTTGTTTAATTGCTTCTACAACAAGTTTTTTAAGATGATAGAATGAATTGGAATGGTTTCCTGAAATTTCACAAATTAAAATTTTTTCTTTATTATTTGTGTCAATTAATTTATTAAATACATTTTTCATATTTTCATTTCAAAAATTTTAAAATCTTTTAAGTTAATATCAAAAATTTTTTGAGCAATTTTACTCACATTTATGTTAGCTTTTTTAAATCCAATTGAGAGATTTAATTTTAAAGAAAATAAGTTTTTTTTGTTAATGTTAATAATCCATTTTGATCCTTTATAATTTCTTTTTACATATTTTTTTTGATGATTTAGAATAGCATAAGAGGATTTCATCATGTTCCTATCGTTGTGATCAGGAAACCAACCACTTACTATTATTGGATATTTAGTAAACTCTCTGGTCACTTTTATCCAATGATAAGCTATTGGTGTTAAATTCTGTTTAATTAAAACAAATTTTTTAATTTTATTATTTATCCACCAGTTTAAATGCTCTGGAAATGTAATTATATGTTTAGGATCGCTGGACATACTTCTTGCTGATAATTTATTTCTTGAATGTAAAAATAATCTTATATGTTCAAATTTCGCACTTTTAATTTTCAAATTATTATTTATTGATAATTTATTTGACAAAAGTTTATTTGGGTTTTCAAAAAATTTTATAATTTCATTATAAACATTTTGAGAATTATTTTTAATATTTTTAGATTTTTTTGCTAAGTTTTTATTAATCAAACTATAGTTTTTAAAGATAAAATTCCATATTTCATGAATAACTTTTTTATTTTTAATTTCAGATTTTTTCAAATGTATTATATTACCAACTAAATTCCAATTATAGATATCATCTCTACCGTCATCAAATAATGAAAATGATAATGGTAGTACTTTTGAGGCAATAGCCTCATATGTAGTAATACCAGATGGACCAATTATAAGATCAAATCTATTTAGTGATTTACTAAAATTTTCATTATTCTTAATAAATATAAATTTATATTTATTTAATCCAATTTTTTTTATAATTTTGGAAATTTGATTTTTTATTCCTTTATTTCTATACAAAAAGCTTATTTCTAAACTTCTATTTTTAAGACAAAACAATGTCTCATATAAAAATTTTGTAAAATATTCATAGTTACTCACTCCACCAGCATGTATCAAAATTTTTTTTACGGTAGTGTTGAATTTTTTTTTTCTTATTGTATCTCCAATTAATAAATATTTTTTTCCTGTTTTCCAAATTTGACCATTAGAGCTTAAATGATTTTCATCTATTGCCTCCCTTGAGTTAAAGGTTAAATGAGACTTATGATTTAATAATTTATCATCAATACTCACAATAAAAAAATTATCATAAAGTTTTGTTTCAAGATTTATACTAATAAAATAGCTGTCAAAAATGATGATATCAGTTTGATTTTTTTTTAAATATTTAATTAATTTTTTTGAGTTTTTATTAAAATTAAAATCAAGGTAATCTCGATTATATTTTGTCAAATGTTTTTCATTAAATTGTTTATATTTTTTTTCAAAAATAAACTTAACATGATGAGAATTGTTTTTAAAAGAATTCACAAGAGATTTCATTCTAGTCAAATGACCGAAACCTGATTGTTTATGAAAATTACAAATAATTATAACCTTTGCCATTCTTCTTCAATTTTTGATAGGGGCTTCATTAAATAGATCGCTAAATTGCTTTAATTCTTTATATGTTCCCTGTTTTATAAGACTACCTTTTTCAAGTAAAAAAATTTTATCACATTTCATTACAGTGCTTAGACGATGTGCAATCATGATAATAGTTAAATCTTTACCAATGTTATATACCTCCTCCATTATTGCTTTTTCTGTAAGAGTATCTACTGCATTGGTAGCCTCATCTAAAATCAATAACTTTGGATTGTGATACATAGCTCTTGCTATACCTATTCGTTGGCGCTGACCACCAGATAGCCTGATACCTCTTTCTCCAATAGATGTTTGATATTTCTTAGGAAGATTATTTATTACAAATTCATGTAAATTTGCAATTTTAGCAGCACGCTTTACAGCCTCTAAATTTATATCTTTTTCTTTAATACCAAAAGCTATATTTGCAGCAACAGTATCATCTATTAGAAAAATATTTTGTGGAACATAACCAATATAACTTTGCCATACTCTACAATTATCTTTATTAATAATTTTATCATCAACCATTAATGTGCCATTTTGAGCTTCAAGTAAACTAAGAATAATATCCACCATTGTTGTTTTACCACTCCCTGTAGAACCAACAATTCCAATTTTTGAATAAACTGGAATTTCAATGTAAATATCTTTTAATGCTGCTTGAGATGAATTTGGATAATTGTAATTAATATTATTTAAAATTATATTATTTTTGAATCTTACTTCATCATTTGTTTGATAAGAATTGAATGATTTGAGTGTCTTAATGCTCTTCTTATCATTATAAAGAACATCTACTGCAGGGCCTACAAATCGTAGTTGGGTGACTGAAATATAAATTTGCTGTATTGCTGGCATTAAACGATAACCTGCAAATGTATAAAGTGCAATTATTGGTAAAGCATTTACAACAGAGTTACTTTTTGACATTAAGTAAAGGATTGCAAGTAACATTCCCCCAAAAGCTATAATTTCTAGAGCATAACGAGGTATTTGACTTATAATTTTACTATAAGCTTGATATAAAGCAAAATCTTTAGAAGGTTTTGAAAATTGATTAATAAAAATTCTTTCTAATCCTCCTGCTTTAATTTCTTTTATAGCTCCAAATATTTCACTTACAGCTGTAAAGCGGAGTTTATTGGCCTTAATACGTTCTTGCCCAATTCGACTTAAAAATTTACGGAGAAATAAGTATATTAATAAATATGACAAACCTAGTGTTAAACTAACCACCATAGTAAGTTTCACATTAGTTAAAAGTAATAAAGTTATAAGCGCTAAACAGATTAAGCTTTTAGATATGAGTTCAATCAAAGGATTAAATCCATTGGCGATAACCACACTTACTTCTGAAAGAATATTTTTACCAAGATCTGCACTATGACGATTTAAAAACCAGCTATAAGGCTGATGTATATAACCCTCAACTAATCGCTTCTCACTGCTGTGTTGGAGATTTGTGATAAAAAGTGTTTGGAAATAAATAGTTAAGGCTTTAAAGCTAATTGAGATAACTAACAACAAAAACACAAGTATTCCTAAAGCAAATAAAAATTGTTGATTAGTTTCAACTCCAAATGTACTAGAGACTTTAAACATAGTATTTAAAAGATAATTAGTTTCTATAAGTGTCGGGTTAGTCAGCACTGCTACAAAAGGCATTATTGAGGCGACCCCAATCGTATCAAATAATGCCATGACTATTACCATAAAAAGTAATAAAAGAGCTTGTTTACGTTCTTTTGATGTTAAAAGATAAATAAATTTTTTTATTGTTTTTTCCATGTTTTTTCTAATTTTTTAAGATAATCATCTTTTCCATTTGAAATAATACTTTTAAGATTGTCATCTAAAAGAGCTATCCTTTTTTTGTAAAAAAAATTAATAAAATCAAACATAACTATTTGATTGTGGTTAAACGTAATTTTACTTTTCATTTGCTTTTTTATTGTATTATTTATCCCATATCCAATTTGTGTTTTTTTAGTTAATTTAATATTAAAATTATAAAGTTTTATTTCTTTTGGATTAAATAAAATTAGATCTAATAAAACTTTCTGTAATAAGTTTAATTCTGTAAAGCATGTAAACAAAATTGCAGCTGTATTATCTGCAAATCTATTGTTAAAATTATCATTTATTTTGTATCTCTTATAAAGTGATTTGTTAATATACACAACCCACTTTAAATTTTTACCTGAAGATAAAAAGTTTTTTTGTTTAAAATATTGTTTTGACGCAGTTCCATTTAAATAAGTAATATCAGGATGATAATCCTGATTTGTTAAATGGTTATTATTTTTAAATCTAATAATTATATCATTTCTTAATTTTTTTTTTCTAAAATTAATTTTTTTTGATAATGGCCCTATAACGTTAATCTTTTTATTTTTTAAGTATTTTTTATATTCTTTATCTTTATTATTTAATTTAAAATGACGATTATACTTTAAAATTGTTTTAATATATTTTTTTTCATCTCTGAATAATAAAAACATATAAATTAATCGAAATTTAAAAGTTTGACTATATAGTCTAAATTTTGAAATATTTTTTTGGTTTAAAGTAGAAATTTGAAAATAAAAAAAACAATTCTTATTTATAATTTGACATAATAATCTGTGGTAAATGTTAGCTAATCTATACTCATGAATATTAATTAAGTAACTATAAATGTATATAAAAATAATTTTTTTTTTATGAAATATTTGTAAATTTCTCAATAAAATTCTAAAACCTTCTATTTTTCTATTTTGAATGCAATTTTCTAGTAGCGAAAAGTTTCTTTTATAAATCAGCTTAATTAATATTTTTTTTTGTGTAGATATTTTTTGTACTGAAAATTTAGATATCGTAATTTTATAATCAAAAAATAAAGTTCTTACTTTTTTTCTGATATAATTAAAAATAAATTTAGGTATTTGAAAAAATTTATTTATAAATTTTTTTTCCATTAAACGATTTTCCTAAACAGTTATTATTATATTAGTTTTATTGATTAAAATATTATGTCTTATAAAAATACATCCATTAAAATTATATAAATCAGGTCTTATTTGAACTTTAGATCCAGAACTTTTTGCCATATATGAGTAAATTTTACTATCTGTTGATACAATAAAATCTTTAAACAATTTTTTCTTTTTAAGTAATTTGAATTTTTTAATTAAAATTTCTAATAAAGTTTGACCTGAGATTTTTTGAATATTCTTATTTTTTATACCTTTTGACCCAGATCTAGCTGGTATCACTCCAAAAATATCCATTTATAACTTAATTATTTCATTCAATTGAGTTGTTGGCAAACCTTTTTCATTCATACCAAAAAATTTTTCTACTCTAACTCTGTCATTTAAATGAGGTGATGATGCCTCAATAATTAAGCATTTCTCTAAAGCAATTTCTTGATGGATTGAACCTGGAGGAAAATGAAAGCATTGGCCCGAACGCAATACTCTACTTACAATTTTTTTTTTTTTTATTAAAATAATTCACTTGAAGTTTACCTGAAAGTAAAATTCCACATTCATTTTTAAGCCTATGATATTGTAAGCCTCCCTTTCTGCTTTTTTTAATAGTCAACTTTTTTAAAGTTAATACACCAGGTATTACTACCAACATTTCCTCTTTGCCCCATGGTCTTTTACCAACTGATTTTGCTTTTGGAAATAAAGGTTCTTTTTTAAAAATCATACAAAATCAGTTAATTCAAAAGCATGTTCATAATCAACATCTCTATTTACTTTCTTAGTTTTAAATATTGACAATTGTTCAAATTTTGAACATAACTAAATCATGAAAGATAATCAAGAACATTTATTTCAAATATTGAATATTTTCTTTTAATGTTGATTAAAATAATATAATTATGATTAGTTTTAATTTTTTTACCACTAGTTATGTCAAATAAAGAAAAATATATTAAGGTTTTTACTAAAAGTTTTGGAGTAGATAAAAACAAGCTTAAAAAAGATTTAAAATATAATTCAATACCAAAATGGGACTCAGTTGGGCACATGAATATGATAGCAAAACTTGAGCAGGAATTTAAGATTTCTCTAGAAATGGATGATATAATCGATTTTAGTTCATTTAAAACTGGGATAAAAATACTAAAAAAATATAAAATTAAGATATAATTGAAAAAGTCATTAAACAGTATTGAATTATTAGAGTTTCAACCGAATAGATATCCTTTTTTGATGATTGACTATGTAACGAAGTTTTCCCCTGGAAAATTTGCTGAGGGTTATAAAAATTTTACAAACAACGAATGGTTTTTCCCTGTACATTTTAAGGGAAATCCTAATGTACCTGGCGCACTACAATTAGAGGCAATGGCTCAAATGCTCACAATTGCAATAACTACATTACCAGGATTAAAAGGGAAAGTAACTCATGCATTAGAGCACAATGTGAAATTCAAAAAAGAAATAAAACCAGGGGATAAATTAGTATTAAAAACAAAAGTATTAAAATGGAATAGAGGAATTTGTGATGGAATCGCTCAGGGTCTTGTAAATAAAAAATTGGTTTGTGAAGCTGAAATGAAAATTACTATACCAGAAATACTTGAGAAATTTTTACCAAAAAAATAATGCATCAAGATTTTTTTGACGTTGTAATAGTTGGCGCTGGTGCATCAGGTATGACAGCAGCATGGAGATTATCAAAATCAAAATTAAATATAATAATTTTAGATCAAGGAAAAAAATATGAGGATAATGAATATCATAAAAAAAATATAGATTGGGAAATTAAAAAATTAGATAAATTTAATTTAAATCCTAATCTTAGGAACAATGAATATGATTACCCTATAGATTGCTCTAACTCAGATATAGAAATATCAAACTTTAATGGTATTGGAGGTTCTACTATTTTATATTCGGGTCATTATCCAAGATTTCATCCATCAGATTTTAAAGTAAAATCTTTAGATAAAGTCGCAAATAATTGGCCTTTAAATTATTATGATCTTGAAAAATATTATGAAATTAATGATAAGATAACTGGTATTCATGGTTTGAAAGATGATCCAGCTTATCCAAAAATAAAAAATCTTAAAAGGCCAATTAGCCCAGGTATTATGGGTAATAAAATTGCTGATGCATTTAAAAAATTAAATTGGCATTGTTGGCCATCTTACAGTGCTATAAATATTAATAATAATTTTTCAGTAAGAACAGTTAATCAAACATATTTACCTCTTTTAAAAAAAAAAAAAAATATAAAAATACAAGAAAAGTCTAGAGTAATTAAAATATTATCAGATGACAAGAAGGCAAAAGGAATTCTATATATCGATAAAAATGGAAAAAGAAAAAAAATTAGATGTAGAATTTTAATTCTAGCATGTAATGGAATTGGAACACCAAGATTGTTACTTTCATCAAAAAATAAATACTTTAAAAATGGAATTGCAAACTCATCTGGCTTAGTTGGAAAAAATTTAATGTTGCATCCATTGGGCTATGTTGAGGGTATTTTTAATGACTATCTTGACTCAGATTTTGGCCCTGAGGGATGCTGTCTATATAGTCATCAATTTTATGAAACAGATAAAAGAAATGACTATAAGAGAGGTTTCACATTACAAGTTTTAAGGGGAAGTCCTCCCTTAGAAAATGCTCTATATTTAAACAAACTTAAGAAATTAAAATTTGGAAAGGCTTTCTTTAAAAATTTTTTTAATTATTATAATCGTATAATTCCTATTGCTGTGATCACCGAAGATTTACCTATTAAGAGTAATTATATTTCTTTAGATTACAAAAATAAAGATAGTTCGGGTTTACCAGGTATTAAAGTTAATTATAGATTGGAAAAAAATAATAAGTTGATACTCAAAAATGGTGTCAAAAAAGCCAAGAAATTATTAGAAGTTGCAGGAGCCAAACAAATTAGTGCCTACGCTCCTGTAAGATATACTGGTTGGCATCTAATGGGTACAACAAAAATGGGAAATAAAAAAAATTCTTCAGTTGTAAATAAGTTTGGTCAAACCCATGACTTAAAAAATTTAGTAATCATTGATAGTAGTATATTTGTGACTAGTTCTGCTGTAAACCCTGTGTCAACTATTCAAGCCTTATCTTTGATGATTGCAGACAACATTGTTAAAAATTTTAACGACTATGATTAAAAATAAAAATCAACTTACAGATTATTTAAACAAATTTTTTTTTGATTATAATGATTATGATATGCCAAAGTTTTCAACTGCCATGAATTACTCAAATTTTTTTAAAAAAAATTCGAAAAAGATACTAAAATTAATAAATGAAAATAAAACTAATAATGAAGATTTTGAAAAACTAATATTATGTTCATATTTTTCATCTACAAAAGTTAGGAAAAAAATTCATATTTTAAACAAAAATAATTTAAAAAAAAATCAATCTAGATTTTACAAAAAAATATTTAAAAAAAAAAATTACGTTAAACTATTTCTTGAATAAATCTTAAAAATGAAAAATCAAAAAATCGCTTTTATTACTGGATGTAATGGAGAACTTGGTATTCAGATAGCAAAAAGATTAATATCTAAAAAATTTAAACTTATCTGTCATTTAAGAAAAAAAAATCAAGAATTTTCAAAATTATTAAAAAAAAATAAAAAAAGTATAATTAAAATCCTTTATTTTGACTTACTAGAAACTAAAAAAATTGAATTGGAATTAAAAAAAATTTATTTGAAAACTGATAAGTTGGATCTAATAATTCTAAATGCTGGTGTGCCTCATGGTGGATTAATTGAACTTACAAAAGTCGATGAAATAAGAAAAATTTTTGAAGTAAATTATTTTTCCCAAGTTTTTATTATTCAAAAATTATTAAGATTATTAAAAAAGACAAAAAATTCATCAATAATAAATATCTCGTCTTTAAGTAGTCTAATACCTTTAAGAGGAAATATTGCTTACGGAGGCAGCAAAGCATCAATTAATTTTTGTACAAAAATTTTAGCTAAAGAGTTAAAAATTTATGGGATAAAAGTTAATGCTATCGCACCGACTGTATTGAATAATAAAATGGGGAAAAAAACTGATATCAATACAGCTAAATTTCTTTTGAAATCTTCATTAAAGAATAAAAAGATAGATATGAAATTTGTTGTTAATAAAATTTTATATTTATTATCTAAAAAAGGAAATTCTATAAATGGTAAAATAATTAAAGTATTATAAAATTATGAATTTAAAAAAAATTGATAAAATTTGTTACGAAATGCGCAAAACGATTTTGCAAACTAGTTACAATTGTAATGAAGCTGCACATATAGGAGGTGCTTTATCTATGGTGGATATTTTAGCAGTTCTTTATCACAAAATAATGAAAGTAGATTTAAATAAACCTAAAGATAGATTTATTTTGAGCAAAGGTCACGGTTTTCTTGGATTATTAAGTGTTTTAAAGTCAAAGAAAATTATAAACAATAAAATCTTAAATTCTTTTCAAACTGATAATAGTGAAATTATCGCTCATCCAATTATGAGTCCAAAAATTGGAATTGAAACTTCTAATGGTAGTTTAGGACAAGGATTATCATATGGAGTTGGATTAGCTATAGCTTATAAATTAAAAAAAAAAAAAAATAAAATTTTTGTGATGTTGGGTGATGGAGAGTGTTATGAGGGTTCAATTTGGGAAGCTGCAATTACTGCTACAGAGTTAAATTTAGATAATTTAGTTGTTCTACTTGATTCAAATGGTTACCAAAATGATGGCAAAATAAATAATAAAATGAGTAATTTAAATCTTTCAAATAAGTGGAAAGGATTTGGTTGGAATTCAATGCTATGTAATGGTCATAATATAGACTTAATAAATAAATCATTTCGTAAAATAAAATCTAATAAACCAAATATAATTATTTTTAAAACTACAAAAGGCAAGGGAGTGAAATTTATGGAAAATAATAATGATTGGCATCACGGCAGACTTACAAAAAATCTTTATTTAACTGCTATTAACAATTTAGAAAAAAACCATGCTTAATAAGTTTGAAAATCAGCAATGGTGTAGAATGGGTCCTAGAGCAATGTTTGGACAATTTATGTTGGAATTGGTTAAAAAGAATAAAAATTTAATAGTTCTCTCAGCTGATTTAGGAAGATCTTCAGGTTTAGATAGATTTAAGAATGAATTTCCAAAAAATTATTTGTCTGTTGGAATAAGTGAACAAAATATGATCGGTGTTGCGTCTGGTCTTGCTAGAGAAGGTTTCAAAGTATTCGTTACCTCGTTTGCACCTTTTTTATCAATGAGAGCAAGTGAACAAGTAAGAATGAATCTCGGTTATATGAGACATAATGTAAATTTAATAGCCTTAGGAAGTGGAGTAACAATGGGATATTTAGGAAATAGCCATTATGGTCTTGAAGATTTAGCAATAATGAGAGCTATCCCTGGTATTAATATATCAAGCCCAAGCGACTGTGGTGAGTTAAAGAAAGTTTTACATGATTTGATCAATAAAGATAGGGGGCCTACTTATGTAAGACTAACAGGGATACCTGGCAGTAAAGCGGTGTATACAAAAAATTATAACTATAAATTTGGGAAATTTGAGCAATTAACTAAAGGGAAAAAAATTTTAGTTTTTTCAACTGGCTCCGTTACAAGTGAAGCATTATCTGCAATTATTGAATTAAACTCATCTGGCCATAGCATAAAACTAATAAATCTCCATACTCTTAGACCATTAGATAAAAATGTTTTAAAAGAAATTAAATCTTTTGAAAAAATTGTTACAATTGAAGAGCATTCAATTATTGGAGGTTTAAACACAATTATTTCAGACTTGATTGTAAAAAATAACTTAAAGAAAAAAGTATTTTCTCTGTCTTTATCTGATCAATTTAGTGCTAATGGAAAATATAGCTACTTACTGGACTTTCATAACTTAAGTAAAAAAAAAATAAAAAAAAAAATTGAGAGTTTTTCAAAGAATTAATGGCTAAATTATTTGGTAATTTTTATAAGTTTAAAAATAGAATTGCCTTAATCGATGGTAAAAAAAAGATCAGTTATAAAGATTTAATAACTATTTTTAATCAATTATCCTATATTTTAAAAAAAAGATCTCTTATTTTGATATTGTGTAATAATTCTTTAGGATCGATCATAAGCTACTTGTTTTGTTTATATTCAAATCATGTTGTAATTTTAATAGACAAAAAAATTTCAGATTATGAGTTAAAAAGATTAATTATTTTATATAAACCTAATTATATCATTTCTGAAGATTTGAGATCATTAAAAAATGAAAAAAAAATAGTTCCCAAAATTAAAATTTTTGGATCAAATATATATTTTACTAATTCTAAAAATGTTAAACTAAAAACAGATTTACAACTATTATTACCTACCTCCGGCTCAATGAGTGCTTCAAAATTTGTAAAATTGTCAAAAAGTAATTTATATAAAAATACAGTATCAATAATAAAATATCTAAAATTAAATCAAAAAGATATTACAATTACAAATATGCCTTTTTTTTATAGCTATATGTTATCAATTATTAATACTCATCTACATATTGGTGGCAGCATCGTCATTTCAAAAGATTCCATTGTTCAAAAGAAATTTTGGGATATTTATTCAAAAAATAAAATAACTTCATTCAATGGAGTTCCTTATGTTTATGAACTTCTTTTTAAGATTGGAATTAATAAGATTTTAAAAAAAAATCTAAGGTATATTACTCAAGCTGGAGGAAAATTAGATGAAAAATTGAAATTAAAATTATGGGAAATATTAAGAAAAAAAAATATTGAATTATTTGTTATGTACGGGCAAACAGAAGCATCTCCTAGGATTTCTTATATTAAAAATAAGGATTTAATTCTAAAAAGAGAAAGTATAGGAAAATCGATAGAAGGAGTTAAAATGTTTTTAAGAAATGATAAAAAACAAAAAATCCTCACCCCATATTTAAAGGGGAATATTTATTGTACAGGAAAAAATATAATGCTTGGTTATTCTAAAAATTTTAGAGATTTAAATAATCAAAAAAATTTAAAAGAATTAAATACTGGTGACATAGGATTTTTTGATAAAGATAAATATTTTTTCATAAAATCAAGATCTAAACGAATTTCCAAAATTTATGGAATTAGACTAGATTTAGAAGAATTAGAGGAAAAACTACTAAATTATGGTATAAAAATTATCTCAGTTAGCAATGATAAAAAAATCGGTATTTTTTACAATCCAAGTAAAAAAATATCTCTAAAAAAAATCAAACAAAAAGTTGAAAAAATTACCAATCAAAGTTCTGATATATTTTCATTTACTAAATTAAAAGATATACCTAGAACAACCAATCAAAAAATTGATTTCAATAAATTAAAAAAATTATTATGATAGATTATAATTTATTATTTAACAAAGACGCTTTTAAAATAGGTCAAATTGAAAAAGAAAAAATTTTTTTTAAAAATATAAGAAAACTTAATATTCATCATAAAAAAAATTGTAACGAATTCAAACTGATAGCTGATTCTTTTTTTTTGAAGGAAAATATCAAAAAATTAGAAGAGCTTCCTTTTATTCATGTTAGGTTATTTAAAGAAAAAAATCTTTCTTCAGTCAAAAAAGGAACGAGACTCTCAACCTATAACTCATCTGGTACCTCTAACGCAAAATTATCAAAGATTAATATAGATAGATTTACATCTCTAGTTCAATCTAAATCATTATTAAATATCTTGATGTCTGTTTTAAAAACAAAAAGAGAAAAAATATATTTTTTAGAATCTGAAAAAAAAGTAAAGGAAAAATATTATTCAGCAAATGGAGCAGCTATAAATGGTTTTAAGCAAATTGCAAATAAAGCTGAATTTTTATTAGATAATAATGAAAAGTTAAATTTTAGAATTTTAAAAAAAATAAAATCTAGTGAAAAAGCTATTTTTTTTGGTTTTACAAATATGGTTTGGGAAAAATTAATTAAAGAATTAAGTAAAAAAAAGTTTAAGCTAAATTTTAAAAACTCAATATTATTTCATGGTGGGGGTTGGAAAAAACTAGAAGAAAAAAAAATAGAAAAAAAGAAATTTTATAAACTAATATACAACTTTTTAGGTATCAATCAGATTTATGATTACTACGGTATGATTGAACAAACTGGGTCAATTTTTTTAGAATGTGAATATGGATACTTTCATGCCTCAATTTTTTCTGAAATTAATATTAGAAATAATAAATTACAAATTTGTAAATTAAATCAAAAAGGCATAATTCAAGTGAGTTCCCTATTGCCCACAAGTTATCCAGGTCACAACATACTTACAGAAGATTTGGGAGAGATTAAAGGGATCGATAATTGTAAATGTGGGAGAAAAGGAAAATACTTTAAAGTTTATGGTCGACTCTCACAATCTGAAATGAGAGGTTGTAGCAATGTTTAATGATAAGGAAATAAACATTGTCGTAGGAAATTTTAATCTCATAAAAAAACCAAATTTAATTTTTGATGGTTTAATTATCGAATTTTTAGGCTCAATTTCGCAAGAAATTCTGACTAATAAAAATTTAAAAGTTTTTCCTGACTTATACTCATTTGCTTTTTGGTCTAGGAAAAATAATTTAATAAAGATTAAAAGAAATTATGATAAAACTAGAATTGGAAGAGGAATTGCATTTCACATTTGTCCATCTAACGTTCCTATGAATTTTGCTTTTTCTTTAGCTCTCGGACTTTTGTCAGGAAATTCAAATATTGTAAGATTGCCAAGTACAGAATTTATTCAGACATTCAAATTATGTAGTATTATGAAAAAAATTTTAAAAAAAAAAAAATTTCAAGTTATTAAAAAAAGGCTTTGCTTAGTTAATTATTTAAGGTCAGATAAAATTTCTGAAAAAATTTCTAAATTGGTAGATTTAAGAATTATTTGGGGTGGTGATGAAACTGTACAAAA
>MDTB01132677.1_pt1 | contig 16992 bp, 18 predicted proteins | sample 811161 | NCBI WGS metagenome assembly MDTB01 (sample SAMN05326650, study PRJNA326480) | marine metagenome | isolation source: seawater | place: Mediterranean Sea | collected 2009
AAAAAGCCCGGATAAAAAAAGGCCCCTTAGCATTACCGCAAAGGGGCCTGATCTTACTTATTGAAAACATACATTATTTTGTTACTAACTTCCTTGCTTTTAAGGAGCTTGCCTAATTCCAGTTCTTGGGAGAGTACTGGACCCTTTAGACACTCCGAATCACTAATTAAAACGGTAGTGAGTAAGAAGCTACTACGATAGTCTCAGCGTCTTCTGGCTCACTTATAGTAAGCGTTATTGAGTCATTAACTGCATAGCTAACATCGAAGTGAGTAGTAGATTCGTCATCACCATAGGCGAATGAAAAAGCACCAGCTTCGTAACCAACTACAGTATACTCGTAGTCGCTATCTACACCGTCAAAAATAGTAACGCTTGCTGGACCATAGCTTAAGCCATAGATGTACTCAGCAGCATCATCAAAACCAACACCAAGTGTTGGGTAGACGTATGATGCATAACCAATGCTATAACCAACTTCACCTACTGAACCACCATAGCTAGCATAGATATCATACTCAGTGCTATTTGAATCACCAGAAGAAACCCATACGCCGTAAGAAAGCGCACCAGTGCTTCCGCTTACATCAATAGCAAGAGCAGCATCACCATTACCTAGCTCAGTACCACGCCATAGGTATGAAGTAGCAAGAGAAGCAGAAGCGTCTAAAGCTAGTGCAGTCGGAGCAGCAGCTAAACCTAAAGTTGTAATTGTTGCAGCAGCAATTAAAGTTTTATTAAAAGTTTTCATAGTATGTTTTAACCTCAAAGTTAAATTTTTGTTTTTGATAAAACATGCCCCTAGTAGGCAAGTAAATCAATGCGACAAGTAAACCCTAAGATTTACTCGTATTGGCATGATAAGACATCAAAAAACATAATACAAGTGAATGACTTATGCTTATTTACGTCAAATAACGTAGTCGAGCCCCAATATGTAGTGGTTTTAGGCGAATTGATTGAGATATTTAAGTGAAACGGCAGCCGCTGTGGTGCGGTTTTCTACCCCCAATTTACGGAAAATCTGTTCTAAATGTTTGTTTACCGTACGCGGACTAAAATCTAAAATCATGGCAATTTCTTGGTTGGTTTTTCCCCGTGATATCCACGTAAGAACCTCAGATTCTCTAGGGGTTAACTCAAACTTCTCCCGCAACAGATCTTCCTCTTTGGGCTTATTGGCTAACTCTATCAGCAATAGCCATTCATCAGCCTGCTGACTATCCATTGTCTTAATCAGAAGCGGTTGCGATAAATCTTCTATACGAAGAGGCTGCTTGCCTCCCTGTTCCAGCCAGGGTGCTATGTAAGCAGATAGAGTGCTAGAGATCCATTGCTTATCGGCACCAAAGCCTGCTAACAAATTATGGGTGTTGGGGGTAGACCATAAAATATTACCCTCTGCATCGACGGCTAGAGAATATTGACCCAAGGTATCTAAAGCTTGCTTAGCGCCAGCGGCAATACGTGAGTTAACCAAATGAGCACGAATACGAGCAATCAAGGCCTTCAAGTCAATCGGCTTGGTTACATAATCTATGCCGCCGGAATCAAAGCCTTTTACCATATCTTCACTAGCGCTAAGTCCGGTCATAAATACCACAGGAATATGAGCTATTACCGCATCAGCTTTGATTTTTTGACAGGCCTCAAAACCGTCCATACCTGGCATCATGGCATCCATAAGAATTAAATCAGGCCGTATTCGTCGGGCAATAGTGATCGCTTGTTCGCCAGATAGTGCCACCAATACGGTCATTTGCTCATCGCTTAACGCAAGATTTAACATACTAATTGCAACTGGATCATCATCAACAATTAAAACTACACCATTATTTTTAGGATTTGTTTTCATCAATAAGATTCATCAGGTGGTTACGAATTTGCGCCATATCCAGTCTTTCAAGACACCTAGACAGATTTTCGCAAACGTTAGGATTTATGGATCCCTGCTGTTTTGCCTCAGCAAGGGTATTTTTAAAACCTTCTATATAGCCAATTTCAATATACGACAGTAACTCATTCACCACCAAAGTATCTGTGACTAAAAAAGGCTTATCTAAACAAGCATCATGCAATACTTTTTCATCAACTTGATCAGACGTTTTAAGCTGAATATTCAAATGGAAAGCCAAGGCTTGCAATAAAGATAGCATATGAATGGGCTTTACAAGATAGTCATTATGCAGTGGGGTTTCTGTATCCTGTATTAGACCCTCTGCGGCCTCAGCTGAGATCATTACAATGGGCACTTTAATCTCTTTCGCGCGGAGTTTTTCCGCTAATTGCCAGCCGCTCATTCTAGGCATCGAAATATCGAGCATAAATAATGCGGGGGAGCAATCTTCAAGCATACTTAAACAGGATGCTCCATCAGCGGCAGTAATCACATTAAAACCAAGTGGCGTTAGGGCGTCGACTAAAAGACGTCGCTGATTGATATCATCATCAACTACCATCAAGCTTATACTATCGCCATGGTAACCTATTATTTTTTCGGTCATAACCGGTTGATAATCATTCTCGCTGATACTTGGCAACATCAGTGATAAGTCAAAAGTAGATCCATCGCCAAATTTACTTTTAATGCCAAGATCACCTCCCATACAGTGAATTAGCGCTTGGGTTATTTGCAGCCCCAAACCGCTTCCACTGGTCTGTTGGTTGGCATTAGCAATGCGAACAAAAGGCTCGGTGATAGATGCGATATCTTCCTCCTTAATACCCACACCAGTATCTTTTACACTGATAAATGCCACCTGATTGCGGTATTTAAGATTAACCGTTACCGATCCCTTTTGAGTGAACTTTATGGCATTAGAGATAAGGTTAATAACCACTTGTCGAAGACGCTTGCTGTCAGCAATAACAAATTTTGGCAGTCTTTTTTGATAGGTGAAATTAAGCTCCAAATTTTTGGCTTTTGCCTGTATTTTAAACATAAACACTAGCTGCTCTAGCATGCCAAAAAGATCAACTTCATTTCTATGTAAATCCAATCGCCCTGCTTCAATCTTTGATATATCAATCAGGCCTTCAATCAGATCAGTTAAATGCTCACTGCTGCTGCGCATTACTTTAATTGATTCGCGTCTTAACGGGGGAATATCCTCTGCGTCCTCGAGTAATTGCGCATAGCCCATGACTGAATTAAGTGGTGTTCTTAGCTCATGGCTGATTCGTTCGAGATAGAGGTTTTTGGTCACACTAGCGGCTTCTGCACTCTTTCGAGTTTGCTGAAGCTCAATATTTGTTTGCTCAAGCTTTTCAACCTCTCTTTTTAGCAAATCAGATTCTTGCTTGAGCTCTTGTTGAGCTAAACGGTATTTTTTCGCACTGAGGAAAAATAACCAGATAACTAGTAACAATAGCGTAATTGTTAATAGCCAAATAGCCATAGATGGGTTAAAAAGCTCGCTGTACAGATAATCCGATGATAAAGCCTTGGGCATATATATCGCTGTAGCAAAGATTGTAATATTCACCGCCGCCCAAAAAAAACTCAGCTCTACAAGCATATTTTTCACTGTGTATTGAGTATCAGGGTATCTATCATTTTTAATTTTGTTTGAAATTTTAAGCATATTTAGAGATAGCAATATATATGCCAAAATTTTAATGACTTACTTATTAAGTTTTTTAGACCAACGAAAAATAGCGCGTTCAATCACTGATCTATATCATTGAATTGAGGTTTATTTTTATATGTTTATGCTTACACCGCCAGATGTTTTGAGATTAGATTGTCTGATAACTCTGGCATCGCCCCTGAAGCCACTACACGACCCTTTTCCATCAACCGGAATTCTTTTCCTACACGCCGAGCAAATGCCAGTTTTTGCTCTACTAGCACGACTGTCATTCCCTCTTGCTCATTAAGCATGGTAATTACATCGCCAATTTGTTTTACGATATTCGGCTGAATTCCCTCATTAGGCTCATCCAATATCAATACCTTGGGGTCAATCACCAGAGCGCGACCAATAGCTAATTGCTGTTGCTGACCACCTGACAAGTCACCACCACGACGCTGCAACATATCGTGCAACACCGGAAATAATTCGAATATTTTCTCAGGTATTTTCTTTGATTTGTCTCTGCGCACGCCCAAACCAACACGCAGATTTTCTTCTACTGTTAACAATGGGAAAATATCCCGCCCCTGGGGCACATAACCAATACCATTACTCGCCCTAGATTCGGCATATTTTGCTGTAAAATCTTCACCGCCTATCAGCAATTCACCGGTGCTAACTGGCAATAGCCCCATAAGACATTTCAATAATGTGGTTTTGCCTACGCCATTTCGTCCCATAATGCAGGTACAGGATCCCTCAACAATCTCAAGATCTAGATCCCATAAAATCTGTGTGCCGCCATACAGCTGATTTATTCCTTTCAAGGCAATCAATGCTCTTCTCCTAAATACACTTCAATGACTGCAGGATTATTCTGCACATCGGACATACTGCCCTCTGCCAATACTGAACCCTGATGTAAAACAGTGACTGTTTTTGCAATGCTGCGAACAAATTCCATATCATGCTCAACCACTACAACTGTGCGCTCTCCAGCCAGCGAGGTTAATAACTCAGCGGTGCGCTCTGTTTCCTGTGCCGTCATTCCTGCCACTGGTTCATCCACTAGCATTAGTCTGGGATCAGCAATCAGTAGCATACCAATCTCTAGCCACTGTTTTTGTCCATGTGATAGCGCACCGGCCTTCATGGTGTAGTGCGGTTTTAAACCGATGGTATCCAAAACCTGACTAATCCAATCCAATTCTGAGGGTGTTAATCGCGCGAACAAGGTTGAGGTAATACCCTTATTGACCTTCATCGCTAATTCAAGGTTGGCAAACACCGATTGCTCTTCAAATACTGTGGGCTTTTGAAATTTTCGACCAATACCTAGTTGCGCAATTTCAGCCTCAGTCTTTCCAAGTAAATCTATGGTCTGACCAAAATAGACATCGCCTGTATCGGGACGGGTTTTCCCAGTAATCACATCCATCAGTGTGGTTTTACCGGCACCATTAGCGCCAATTAAACAACGTAACTCTCCATCATTAATATAAAGATTAAGGTCATTCAACGCTTTAAAACCATCAAAACTAACCGACAACCCTTCAACATAGAGCAAAACCTGATGCGAGATATCAATATTGGGCTGTTTCTGGATTGCTGAAAATGATCGCTCTCGGTAGCGCTGTGCTGCTTGTCTAACATCGTCTAATGCTGTCATTGAGTTTCTTCCCCTTTTTTCTGGCGCTTAAGCCAAGGAAGCCCTTCGCTACTAAACAGTTTTTTTCCCTTAAACTTCCCCATCAATCCCTTTGGTAAAAATATAGTTACACTGACAAATAGCGCTCCTAACGCAAATAACCATGCTTCGGGAAAGACTGCTGTAAAACGGGTTTTGGCATAGTTAACCAATAGTGCACCAGCAATCGCGCCATACAGAGTACCTCGACCGCCCACAGCTACCCAGACCACGACCTCAATAGAATTTAATGGTGAGAATTCGCCCGGATTAATAATACCGCCCTGCGGCACATATAAAGCCCCGGCTATAGCCGCCAATACGGCCGAATATACAAATAACCAAACCTTGTAATTTTCTGTCTTAAACCCAATAAATCGAGCTCGATCTTCAGCATCTCGAATACCGACAATTACTCGCCCAAATCGGGATGACATAATCAACAGACTACAACAATAAGCCAGAGCCAAAACTAATGCAGAGCATAAAAACAGAACCACTCGCACATTGTCTGATTGCAGACTAAAGCCGAGTATATCTTTAAAATCCGTTAGGCCATTATTGCCACCGAAACCCATTTCATTGCGGAAAAATGACAACATCAACGCATAGGTTAGGGCCTGGGTCATAATGGATAGATAGACGCCCGCTACACGAGAGCGAAAAGCCAACCAGCCAAACACAAATGCCAATAGACCTGGCACTAGTACCATGGCTAGCATAGCAACCCAAAAATGATCAAACCCATACCAAAACCAGGGTAATTCCTGCCAATTCAAAAACACCATAAAGTCAGGTAATACGGGATCGCCATAAACTCCGCGATCGCCGATTTGACGCATCAGATACATGCCCATGGCATACCCACCTAAGGCAAAAAATGCACCATGCCCCAAGCTCAAAATACCGCAGTAGCCCCAGACAACGTCTACCGCAAGTGCCAATAAGGCATAGCAGAGATATTTCCCCAACAAGGTAATGGTATAGGTGCTGACATAAAAGATGGAATCTTCGGGCACCCAAAGATTACACGCAGAGGCAATTATTGTGATGCCAAATAATAGCGCCAAAAACAGCGGCGCTTTCTCACGCAAATCGTGCATTGACGAAAATTGATTGCGTATCGCATTCATCCTGCCGCCCTCCCTTTCTGTGGAAACAGTCCACGAGGACGCTTCTGTATAAACAAGATAATGGATACCAAAATAATAATATTAGCCAGTACAGCCCCAGTTACAGGCTCTAAAAATTTATTCAATATACCTAAACTAAATCCACCCACTAGGGTGCCCCACAGATTGCCCACTCCACCGAATACAACCACCATAAATGAATCAATAATATAGGCCTGACCCAAATTAGGGCCAACGTTGGTTAATTGGCTAAGGGCGACGCCAGCAATACCAGCAATGCCAGAACCTAAGCCGAAAGTCATAGCGTCCACCCATTCAGTGCGAATACCTATAGCTCTGGCCATACTTCGATTCTGCGAAACCGCACGCACATTCAACCCCAAAGAGGTTCTTTTTAGTACCAGTTGCAGAATAAAAAATACCAACAATGCAAATAGTAAAATATACAGTCGGTTATAGGTCAGGGAAAATATCGGATTGAGATCCAATGAACCACTCATCCAGCTAGGGCTAAAGACCTGTCTGTTTAGGGGTGAGAAAATACTGCGTACGGTCTGCTGCAAGATTAGGCTTATACCAAAAGTTGCCAATAGTGTCTCCAATGGGCGACCATGTAAAAATCGAATCACACAGCGCTCAATTAAAATACCCACAGCGCCGGCTATTAAAAAGGCCATTGGTATGGCTACCAATAGAGAATATTCGATAAAGTTGGGCATTAATAGTTGCACCACATAGGCGGTATAGGCACCTATCATTATCATCTCGCCATGGGCCATATTGATAACACCCATGACTCCAAAGGTGATCGCCAAACCTGTTGCTATTAGCAATAAGACTGAACCTAGACTCAGACCAAAAAACAATTGCTCTATTAATTCATAAAATTTTATTTTCTGTTGAATACTATCTTTAATTTTTGATGCTTTCGCGTGAACTACGACATCCGATTCAAGATTATTTCCCGCGTTATCTTGGGCTAAAAGATTACTCAGAGTATTTAATACAACAGGCTCTAGACTTCCATCCATAGTTTCTAGCGCAGCCAAACGATCTGCTTGAACATCTGCTGCTTTAAGGGTGTTTATCGCTAGCGCCCACTCGATTAGCGCCATGATTTTTGAATCTGTCTCAACCTCTTTTGCTTTAGTTAGCATCGCAATATTACGATCACTCATTTTGTTGAGCATATTTTTTACCGCACTATTGCGGATATCGGGGTTATCGCTAGACAGCGTAATTCTTGCCATAACTTCTCGCAATTGAACCCTTAAGCGATTATTTACCTTTACTTTTTTAAGGCGCTTCTTTGAGCTAGAAGCCAGAGACTCGGCATTCAAGGCATCTACAAGTGCATAGTCACCATCCTGTTGGCGCTCGCCAATCACTACCAATTTATCGCTTTTACGTACAAATAGCCGCCCTTTTAACATCGCATCCAATAGCGGCATTGCCTTGTCACCGCCAGCTTCAAACTGCTCGACAATTGCTGGAAGTGTTTTTAACTTTGCACCAACCAACTGTTGCGATATCTGACGCAGGTCGGCCTCAGTCATATCAGCAGCATGTGAGCCTGCACTGAAAATCAAAAGTATAAATACAAAAAAACGTTTAACTAAAAAGGTCAACTTAATACCACCATAAGATGTAATGGAGTTGTGCAACTATAAAAAAAAAGAGAGGCCTTTCGGCCTCTCGTATTTATTTTTACTAATTCAGGTTACCAAACATTAGAAGTTCTGACCTGAACACTTCGCTGTCTTAACATTGAAGTTACCGCAACTAACCGGGGCAGTCCAATCTGAAATTAGATTTTTAGAGCTAGGCAGGTGGTCTGACCAAGCGTCACCAATTACAGTACCATCTGTTTCCCAAACAGTCTCAATCTGACCATCGTCTTGGATTTCGCCAATTAATACTGGCTTAGAAAGGTGGTGGTTACTATTCATTACAGCAATACCGCCAGTCAAGTTTGGCGTAGTAATACCGATCATGGCTTGCTCAACGGTATCAACATCTGTAGTTCCAGCTTTCTCTACCGCTTTTGCCCACATGTTAAAGCCAATATAAGTTGCTTCCATTGGATCATTGGTTACACGCTTCTTACCAGCGAACTTTTTCCACTTTTTGATAAACGCTTCGTTTTCATCACTTTCAACACTCTGGAAATAATTCCAAGCGGCAAGATGACCAACTAATGGCCCAGTATCTAGACCAGAAAGCTCTTCTTCACCTACAGAGAAAGCAACGACTGGAATATCTTCGGCTGAAACGCCCTGATTACCCAACTCTTTATAGAAAGGTACGTTGGCATCACCATTAATTGTAGATACAACAGCTGCTTTCTTTCCGGTGCTACCGAATTTTTTCACATCAGCAACAATGCTCTGCCAATCTGAATGACCGAATGGCGTGTAGTTAATCATGATGTCTGATGGGGACACGCCCTTAGCGATTAGGTACGCTTCAAGAATTTTATTTGTTGTACGCGGGTAGACATAATCAGTACCCGCTAAAACCCAACGCTCTACTTCAAGTTCATTCATTAGATAGTCAACTGCTGGTATAGCTTGTTGATTGGGAGCAGCGCCTGTATAGAATACATTTTTAGACGACTCTTCACCTTCGTATTGAACGGGGTAAAAGAGTAAGCCATTAAGCTCTTCGATCACAGGAAGTACCGACTTGCGCGACACTGATGTCCAACAACCAAAAATAACATCTACTTTTTCTTTAGTTAGCAATTCGCGGGTTTTCTCAGCGAATAACGGCCAGTTAGAAGCCGGGTCAACTACCACAGGCTCAAGCTTTTTACCTAATAAACCACCCTTCTTATTTTGCTCATCAATCATCATAAGAACTGTGTCTTTCAAGGTTGTTTCTGAAATGGCCATAGTGCCAGATAAGGAATGTAAAACACCTACTTTAATCGTGTCAGCCGCTGTAGCTGACAACGAAAACATCATCGATAAAACAACCGCGGTTGTTGCAATAATTTTTTTAAATATCATAGTATTACCTTTTGGGTTTTAGTGAGCGACATAACATCATTTGTCGTTGTATAGGGTGAGATAAAATAAATTCTTTCGAAATCACGTTTCCAGAAACCATTGTCAACCAAATACCGATGATTCAACTATTCGTTATTGCACGCATTAAACTACGTTATTTGACGTATAAATCAGATGGCTTGTTCTTAGAGTTTTACGTGAAATGTGGAGTGCGTATGGCATTAGAGGCAATTATGACTGCCCAATAAACTACCAGGCAATAATGGCATCAACGTTTAATACTTTTTATCAACTGATCTGCAACAGGGTTATCGACCGAGTTAAACCATCTTAACTCAGGGTAATTTTTTCCAGCTGCTGAAAAACAGCAAAGAAGAAAGTCTCTTGGATTGCGCCCAGAATCATCACTACCCGCATGAAATGGTGTTGCTGTATTAGCCGTCCATATATCCCGCAGCTGTCGCACCAAATTCTTTTCCACAAATCTTGAGGCTCTATCGGTAGAAAAATCATTTCGCCCCTCTATTAGCTTATCCAGTGTGTCTTTCATAGAAGAAATTCTATATGCCATTTTACCGGCCGGATGGGGAAGGCCCTCTAGTAATTTCATGGATTTTTGAAGATGAAACTGAGCTTCAATATATAATCGACGGTGATCTTCTGATTCACCCCCAAGCTCTGAAAGTGACAGTAAAATATAGTCTGAAAATGCCTTTTGCAGTGCTAATTCAAATTCATCCTTAGTCATTCGTTTAAAACCAAAGGTCGCCATAACATCACTAAGCTGTTCAGGCGTGAATAGCTTTTTTACAATAAATTGATTGACCAATTATTAAACCTCGTATATATTAGCTGTTAGTAAAGGCATACTTTAAATGCCTCGCATTGATCATGCGTCAAAAGACCGCTTATTCCTTAACCAGAGCAAACTCAAAAAGCTCACAGGAGAAGTGTTATGAACAACTCAAGAAACTCAATTGTATACCGTGGCGCAACTCAGGTGCGTAAGTCTGTTTCATCTGCCAGCAAGCGTCGTAGCCTGTCAAAAACTTATCGCGGCTCTACTTATACTGCTTTACCAACAGAGTCACATAAGCCTTGCGAGCACACATACCGCGGCAGTGTATTTGTTGCATAAAACGCGCCAACTTTTGCTAATCTGCAATTAAGGTTAGCATCAAAAAAGCCGAGATCAAAGTCTCGGCTTTTTTTATATCTATTCGATCTTTAATGGTGCGGGTTTGAAATTTTTTGCACCAATTCTGTGCTTCCACATACTTTTAACTTTATTTTATGAATTTCATTTTCAGTAGCAATTTCTGATGGTAGGCTTTGTCTATATTTCATTGCTTTAGTCATCTGTTTATGCAAAATTCTAAATCCTGCGACGCTCAGCGTGCCCGATGGCATGCAGAGCTTAAGTTAGATTATCAGCTCAAATCTAAAAAAACCTGTCTCGCCAAAAAGTCTCAAAAAGGACCTCTTACTGTACAGCGTCCGTTTTATCCAGAGGGTGGTATCTGTCATAGTTATATCCTTCACCCCCCCGGCGGTGTTGTCGGCGGCGATATCCTCGATATTGATATTAATGCAGCAGCGAGTGCGCACTGTTTAATAACCACACCCGGCGCTACAAAATTTTATCGCTCCAAAAGTGATCTCGAAAGCAACCAAACACTGCGTATTAATATTGAAAAGGATGCAGTTGTCGAATGGCTTCCACAGCAAAATATATTTTTTACTGGGGCCTGTTCTCAATTAAATACTGAAATCAATATCCAGCCTGGAGGTAAATTTATCGGCTGGGAAATGCACTGTTTTGGACGCCCCGCTAATAACGAAGGTTTTGATCAAGGCTCTATTAAAAGTTGCACGCAAATTAATATTAATGGTGAGCTCAGACTGGTAGAGCAACTTAATACCGATGGCGACTCACTAACACTGTCCCCATGTGGTCTCCGTAAAAAATCGATGCAAGCGAGTCTTATGGCAGCACCCTTTTCTGAATCCCAAAAACAAAAGTTGGAACAGTTATTGCTATCTTATCTCCATAAGGATCTTATTGGCATGACATTAGTCGATGAAGTCCTAGTAATTAGAGTATTGGGTGATCATATAGAACCCATACTAGAAAATTTTATTAGCCTGTGGTCGCAACTGCGAACAGACTGGCTGCAACGACCAGCGTGTGCACCACGTATCTGGGATACATAATAAAAGTACTGACAATGGAACTAACGCCCCGCGAAAAAGACAAACTCATGCTATTCACAGCATCTATGCTGGCTCAACAACGAAAAGATCGGGGCCTCAAGCTAAATCACCCTGAAGCTGTTGCCTTGATAAGCGGTGCGATCCTTGAAGGCGCTCGCGATGGTCGAACCGTCGCTGAGCTTATGGATTATGGCAGAACGCTGCTGAGTGCCGAAGATGTAATGCCCGGTATCCCCGAAATGCTGCATGACGTTCAAGTTGAAGCCACCTTTGCCGATGGCACCAAGCTTGTAACTGTTCACAACCCAATCGTTTAGGAGCTTTAGCAATGATTCCCGGAGAACTAATCACTGCCGATGGCGAAATTGAGCTTAATAGCGGTCGCAAGCTAATCAGTGTCACGGTTGCCAATATAGGTGATAGACCTATTCAAATTGGCTCCCATTACCATTTTTACGAAGCTAATGAGGGCCTTATTTTTGATCGACCAAGCACACTGGGATATCGACTTAATATAGCGTCTGGCACTGCCGTGCGCTTTGAACCTGGACAAGAGCGCACAGTTGAACTGGTTGAATTTGCCGGCGATAGGGAAATATATGGTTTCCAAGGCAAGGTGATGGGTAAAGTCTCTAACCACAAAACCGACCAAGGCTAGGAGACTATTATGCCAAGATCAATCTCACGACAAGCCTATGCCGAAATGTTCGGTCCTACGATTGGCGATAAACTTCGCTTAGCTGATACAGAGTTATTTTTAGAGGTTGAAAAAGACTTTACCCAATATGGTGATGAAGTGAAATTTGGCGGTGGTAAAACGATCCGCGACGGCATGGGCCAAAGCCAAAGACCCAGCTCAGAGACAGTTGATTTAGTGATTACTAATGCAGTCATAATTGATTATTGGGGCATTGTTAAAGCTGATGTGGGCATTAAAAATGGTCGTATCCATGCCATCGGTAAGGCGGGTAATCCAGACACTCAAAGTAATATTGATATTATTATTGGCCCTGGGACTGAAGTACTTGCCGGTGAGGGACATATTCTTACTGCTGGTGGTATCGATGCTCATATCCACTTTATCTGCCCGCAACAAGTTGATGAAGCATTGATGTCCGGCATTACCACCATGCTCGGTGGCGGAACCGGTCCAGCTACTGGCACTAATGCAACAACCTGCACCCCGGGACCTTGGAATATTCACCGCATGTTAGAAGCGGCAGATACATTACCGATGAATATCGGACTTATGGGCAAAGGTAACTCGAGCCAGCCACAACCGCTTACAGAACAAATTGCCGCTGGCGCAATGGGTTTGAAATTACATGAAGATTGGGGCACAACCCCCGCTTCAATTAATGAGTGTCTCAATGTCGCCGATGAAACCGACGTGCAAGTGGCGATTCATACTGACACGCTCAATGAATCAGGCTTTGTAGAGTCAACCTTGGACGCCATCAATGGTCGCACCATACACACCTATCATACTGAAGGTGCCGGTGGTGGGCATGCGCCAGATATTATTAAAGCCTGCGCAGAATTAAATGTATTGCCTTCATCCACTAACCCCACTCGCCCCTACACAATTAATACGGTGGATGAGCATTTAGATATGTTGATGGTATGCCATCACCTAGATCCCAATATCGCTGAAGATGTGGCCTTTGCTGAGTCACGTATCCGCCGCGAGACGATTGCAGCAGAAGATATTTTGCACGATCTGGGAGCCTTTTCTATGATTGCCTCAGACTCACAGGCAATGGGACGTGTAGGTGAAGTAGTTATAAGGACATGGCAAACGGCACATAAGATGAAAGTTCAGCGAGGCCCACTGTCTGAAGATAGTAGCGCAAACGATAATAATCGCATTAAACGCTATATTGCCAAATACACCATTAACCCTGCCATCACACATGGTATTTCCCACGAAGTAGGCTCTATTGAAGCGGGAAAACTGGCCGATCTTGTACTGTGGAAACCGGCATTTTTTGGCACCAAGCCAGCGACTATTATTAAAGGTGGCATGATTGCCGCTGCACCAATGGGCGATCCAAATGCCTCTATTCCAACGCCACAGCCTGTGCATTACAGACCCATGTTTGGCGCGTTGGGTAGCAGCTGCACTAACACCTCGATGTTGTTCTTATCGGGTGCCGCTATAAGTGCTGGAATTGGTGGTCAGCTAGGCTTAAAAAGCCTGATAGGTACGGTTAAAAACTGTCGTAACGTGACCAAAGACCAGATGTTGCTAAACAATTATAAGCCGCAAATTGAGGTTGATTCACAAACCTATGAAGTGCGTGCAGATGGCCAGCTTCTTGTATGTGAGCCAGCCACGGAAGTTCCTATGGCACAACGTTACTTTTTATTTTAAAACCAATAATATGATTAGAATTACAAAAATAATTGACCAACAGGCAACACCGAGCGTCACCCTAAGCCTACCGATTAATTCGCGAATCAAAAGCCGTATTAAAGTAACGCTCGACGATGGTCGCGATGCCGGACTATTTTTGCCGCGCGGAAAAATTCTTCGCGATGGCGATCTTGTTGTATCGGAAAATGGCCTAGTTGTGGAAATAAAAGCAGCACCGGAATTGGTTTCTACTGTTACTAGTGATGACAGCCATGCCCTAGCGAAAGCGAGTTACCATTTAGGTAATCGCCATGTGCCCTTGCAGGTAGAACCTCAATGGCTTCGTTACTTACACGATCATGTTTTAGATGACATGGTTAAGGGGCTAGGACTAGATGTTAAAACTGAAACAGCTGCCTTTGAGCCAGAAGCTGGTGCCTATCAAAGCAGTTCTAACGGCCACCACCATTAATCAAAATACACTAAACCTATGAAGGTAAAAAAATGAAAAAATTAACAACCTCTTTAATCGGTCTTGCAACCTACTGCCTAGGACAAACATCTGCCTATGCGCATGGCGCCCACGGTGCAGACAGTAGTCTTTTGCATCTACTTAGCGAGCCACAGCATGCCATGGGTCTGATAGCCACAGGCTTATTAGTGGCTTTGTTTGTTGCATTAAGCAATCGACGTGTAACCGCCGGGATCCAGAAATAGTTATGTCACCAACCAATCTATCCGAGCTAAGGCTTTACCAGCTTATTAGCCCCTCATTACCTATTGGAAGTTTTACTTACTCCCAAGGTCTAGAGTGGGCGATAGAGGCTCAATGGATTACTGACACCCCAAGTTTAAAACAGTGGCTCAATAGCATCCTTGACCACAGTATCGTCACCCTTGAACTGCCAATTTTGCTTCGCCTGTTATCGGCCTTTGAAACATCTGATGAAGCCAGCGTTATTCGTTGGACTCAATGGCTTTTAGCGTGCAGAGAAACTGCTGAACTACGCAAAGAGGAACAACAGCGCGGGGCGGCCTTAGCCAGATTACTTCCCAGTTTAGGCGTTAGTATTGCTGAAAATATTGCGATGCATGTGGCCAAATGCCAACTAACTGGCTTTGCCTTAGCCGCACATCAGTGGGGAATCGATGCACACAAACTGTGTTACGGCTACTGTTGGGGCTGGTTAGAAAATATTGTCTTGGCTGGGGTAAAACTTATCCCCCTCGGGCAGACCGATGGTCAAAAAATAATGTTTGAACTGGCGGAAAAAATTACATCCTCAGTGGAAAAAGCTCTGAGCCTAAAAGATTTCGACATTCATAGCTCAACCCCGGCACTGGCAATTGCTAGCAGTCGACATGAAACTCAATATACCCGATTATTTAGATCATAATTAAGGATTAGATATGCCCACTACCGATCACACATCAGCACCTTTGCGTATTGGCGTTGGCGGACCCGTAGGTTCTGGTAAAACAGCATTGCTTGAAGTGCTTTGCAAAGCAATGCGCGACACCTATAACCTCGCTGTAGTAACTAATGATATTTATACCCAAGAAGATGCCAAAATTTTGACTCGCGCTGAGGCGTTAGAAGCAGACCGTATTCTAGGTGTTGAAACTGGGGGCTGTCCGCATACCGCTATCCGCGAAGATGCCTCCATGAATCTAGCTGCGGTTGAAGAGTTAAGCAATCTTCACACTGGCCTTGATATTATCTTTATTGAAAGTGGCGGCGATAATCTTAGCGCTACATTTAGTCCTGAGCTGGCCGATATTACAATTTATGTGATTGACGTTGCCTCTGGCGAAAAGATTCCGCGCAAAGGTGGTCCAGGAATTACCAAGGCTGATTTACTTGTGATAAACAAAATTGACCTCGCTCCCTATGTTGGTGCTAACTTGGACATTATGGACAGTGATACCAAAAGAATGCGCCCAAACAGCCCCTATGTATTTAGTAATCTACATAAAGACGTAGGCCTTAACGACATTATTAGCTTTATCGTCGATAAGGGAATGCTAAAAACCTAAAGCCACAATAATAGAACTAACATTTATCAATTCGGTGAAAAATTTAAGCTTAATGGCTAACAATAAAACACTTGCTTGCTTGTTATTGGCCAGAAAGATTATTTTTGCAGCTATTTAGTGTTTTTTCGCCGAAGCAATTCTGGCATCTTAAACGGTGTCAAAATACCGAGAACACGCCATAGGTATAACAAAATATTAGTTTTTCGATACCAGCCTATCTTAGTTAGCGCTGTGGCAGCCGTGTCATAACCTATAGCGCATAACTCATCATATCGCTCAGTATTATCTGAAATACTAAAGTCTCTTAAATCCATAGCAATTAAAATATCCGCAGCTTTCGTTTCTTCATGAGTACGATGACTAAGGGCAATATCAAACGCATTACGCATCACATCAAGTACATTTTTTGGCTCTTCGTAAATGCCTACACTACCCAACTGACTGGCTATAACAACACCGGCACCCATTGCTTTAACCGCCTGCACTGGCACGCTTTGCAGAATACCTCCATCAACCAACAATCTATCATTGAGTTTCATAGGGATATAAACACCAGGAATTGATACTGAAGCACAGACCGCATCCGCCAGAGGCCCCTTGGTAAAAATAACCTCTTCACCCGTTTTTAAATCGGTAGCAATGATGGATAGTGGAATAGGTGCATCTTCAATATTAACGTCACCTAAATATTGAAGAAGAATTTCTTTAAGAGGGTCTGCAGAAAAGAAGCCCGTCTTACTGAGCTTGAAAGTGGTAATTTGAGCTAAGGTAAGATCTCTAGCGATATGACTTAGGCTCTCTAGACTGATATTAAAGGCATACATAGACGCGACCATAGCACCGACACTGGTACCCGCGACATAGTCTACTTTTATATTGGCATCTTCCAGAGCCTTCAATACACCAATATGGGCAACACCCTTGGCACCACCGCCGCCAAGCGCCAAACCGACCTTTGTGTTAAATAAGCTATTCATAT
>MDTB01118330.1_pt1 | contig 16991 bp, 16 predicted proteins | sample 811161 | NCBI WGS metagenome assembly MDTB01 (sample SAMN05326650, study PRJNA326480) | marine metagenome | isolation source: seawater | place: Mediterranean Sea | collected 2009
CAGAGGTTGTTGCCTCAATCTGCGCTTTGATTTGTCCAACTCTCGCTGTAATATCTGCTTTTTTACCTTTACCATTGACAATGGTTGTATTGTCTTTATCTATCTCGACCTTTTCTGCTGTTCCCAACATGTCTATAGTCGTATTCTCCAAAGTCATACCTCTTTCCTCAGAAATGACCTGACCACCTGTTAGAATTGCAATATCTTCCAACATTGCTTTTCTTCTATCTCCAAAACCTGGAGCTTTCACAGCAGCAACTTTCAATGAACCTCGTATTCTATTCACAACAAGTGTACCTAGTGCTTCACCATCGACATCTTCAGCGATTATAATCAACCCTTTACTAGATTGAGCTACTGGCTCAAGAATTGGAAGAAGCTCCTTCATTGAAGAAATTTTCTTCTCGCAAATAAGAATCATTGGATTCTCCATTTCAGTGATCATTTTCTCTGTATTGGTCACAAAATAAGGAGACAAATATCCCCGATCAAATTGCATACCTTCTACAGTCACAACTTCCGTTTCGATTCCTTTAGCTTCTTCAACAGTGATCACACCATCTTTACCTACATCCTGCATTGCCTTGGCAATTAAAGCACCAATTGCTTCGTCATTGTTTGCAGAAATTGTTGCAATTTGTTCAATTTTACTATTGTCACTACCAATTTCTTTTGAGAGCTTACGTAAGTTTTTCACGACATCGCTAACCGCTTTATCGATACCTCTTTTCAAATCCATTGGGTTTGCACCCGCTGCAACATTTTTCAACCCTGCATTAATAATTGCTTGCGCAAGCACAGTCGCTGTAGTGGTACCATCACCTGCAATATCAGCAGTTTTAGAAGCTACTTCTTTGACCATTTGTGCTCCCATGTTTTCTACCTCGTCTTCAAGCTCAATCTCTTTAGCAACAGTCACACCATCCTTCGTGATGTGCGGTGCACCAAATTTCTTACCAATGACTACATTACGCCCTTTCGGACCTAAAGTAACCTTTACTGCATTTGCCAATGCATCAACGCCTTTTTTCAGCTTTTCTCTTGCTTCTACATCAAAAAATATATCTTTTGCCATCTTTCTTTTCTTATGATTAATAAATTCCGTAGATATCTGATTCCTTCATGATCAGAAACTCTCCATTTTCAATTTTCAACTCTGTACCAGAATACTGACCGTACAATACAGCATCACCGACCTTTACGGTCATTGATTCATCCTTTTTTCCAGGACCAACCGCAACAACAGTCCCTTTTAATGGTTTTTCTTTTGCTGTATCTGGAATTATAATTCCACTTGTGGTTTTTTGCTCTGCAGCTGCTGGCTGAATCAAAACACGGTCTGCTAATGGTTTAAATTTTACTGACATTTTAAATGATTTAATTTGATTCGTACTTGGCGAATTTTATGCCAAATAAGATTTTAAGACAAAATTTCGTCTTTTATTTTTTTTCAGCGGAAAATTGTCATAAAATATGACATCATGACACTGTAAATAAAGAATTACGAATTATTTGGTTGCGCCCGGAGCTTGAACTGGTTGTTCTGTCTGTTGCTTTTGGCTATCCTCCTTTTTCTGTGGCTTTGGTTGACGAACGGTAATTACGATACTGACTAGAACGATTATTCCTGCCAATGACCAAGTTAATCTGTCAATGAACTCATTGGTTTTTTTGACACCACCGAGTTGACCTGGTGAGCCAAAATCAGAACTCAAACCTCCACCTTTAGGGTTTTGAACGTATACCACTAGTATCAATAAGACACTTGACAAAAGAACGATGGTAGATAAAATGATGTCCATTATTTAGTTTTATTAATTAATTTCTGAATTTGGTCTGCAAAGAAACTCTTTTTTTCGGGAAAAATCAAAATTAATTGCTCATATATTGTTTTGGCCATTGCGTAATTTCCCTGACTCTCGAATACCTTTGCCAAAGTTTCACTTACAGGAAGATTTTCAAGCTCCAAACTTTCTTTTGCTTTTTTGATTGGAGAGAAAAATGGCACTTTCGGTTTTTCGAAGGTCAAGTACTCCTTTTTTTGGTCTGCATCACTTTGAACTGAACCGGCTGTGAGCCAGTCATTAAAACTTCTCGGGGTATCTATATGTGCTTCTTCCTGGGAAGCTTGAGGTTTTTCAATCTCAATATTTTCAGATTCCGAATTTGCGGGGGTACCTTTATTGCCTTGATCTGGTAATTCATCTTTTAAATCCTTGAGAACACGTGCTGCGAGTGCCTCTGACTCAATCAACTTATCAAGCGCATCTGTCTTTGTCTCTTTAAGCTTTCGATCCTGCTTGACATCTAATTCATCTTCCTCGGATAAATCAGTTTTAGGTTTTTCTATAGTTTGATGAACAACAGATGACTCCTCTATAATCTTTTCGTCAAAATTCTTGGTTAGATCATAAATGACAGAACGAGAATTAAGTTCAACGGCATACTTTTCGAGCTCTGAAGAAAACCTCAAGTCATTTTTTGTCTTGAGCGATTTTAAATAAGCAACCGTGAAGCTTGAGCACCACGGATATAAGGCCATAAGCTCCTTAAATACTTTTGAATCCTCCAATGATAATTCTGAGGAAAAAAGTTTTAACTCAATTTTTGCCTTATCTAATTCTACCAATTCGACAATAGTTTATTGATCACATCCTGAGCGATCTGGTCGTTTATTTCTTCAATAAGCTGATTTTCAACTGATGCTAAGTTAACATTAGATTCAAAATCGGCAAACCTTGAAACCGATAAAGGCATGGTTTCACTTTCTGGTTCATTAATATTGATTTGAAAATTAATGCGAATCGTTAATCTGTTTTGTGAAGCATTATCATCTTGCTGAATGGCAATTGGTGCCACATTATATCCTGCAATATTTCCTGAAATCTCTATCTCTCCTCCATTGTCAGTATTTAAAACCAATCGTGTGTTATTTTGAACAGCATCCTTAAGGCGCTCAGTAATTTGCGGACCATAACTTAAGGGGCAATTGGGCGCTGAATTCTCTATCATCTCGACCGAAAATGACTTCCATTCCTCAGGCATTGATCCCGCGTCCTTGAAGCTTACACTTGAGGGCCAACATCCCGACAAAGCAGGCAGAATAAAAAAAAGTACTATGGCTATTTTACTCATTTGTTGACGAGGTTATATTCCTTTATTTTTCTATAAAGCGTGCGCTCTGAAATACCTAGCTCTTGGGCTGCGTATTTTCGTTTTCCTCTATGCTTATCAAGTGCTTTCTTAATCAGTTCTTTCTCACGGTCTTCGAGTGACAATGATTCTTCCACCTCCTGATGTTCTTCAAATTCTGGCCGACTTACATCAATCGTTCTATTCGCTTCTGGCAACGTGCGGTTCGGTTGAACAATTTCATTTGCAACCTCACTGTAAATTTGATTCACATAATCGCTTTGCGTATCAGAAAGAGCAGCATTCCCATCTTTTGACAAAATATCGACAACCAATTTTTTGAGCTCGCTAAGGTCTTTTTTCATATCGAACAAGAACTTATACATAAGCTCTCTTTCTGAAAAATCATTTTGAGCTGCATTTTTGCGCAAGACTAGGTCCGTGCTCTTGCGCTTCTCGGTTAAATAATTTCCTAAAACTAAAGGATCAATTTCTCTCGTGGTTTCGATAACAGAGAGCTGCTCGACCAAGTTTTTTAATTGACGAATATTTCCAGGCCAGTCGTTAGATTCTAGCCGGGCTACGCTTTCTTCTAGTAATTTTATCGCAGGCATTCGGTATTTTTCAGCAAAGTCATGGGCGAATTTCCTAAAAAGAAGATGAATATCGTCTTTTCGGTCTCTTAAAGCAGGTAGCTGAATTGGAACCGTACTCAATCTGTAGTAGAGATCCTCTCTAAATTTCCCCGAAGATATGGCGTCCATCATGTTTTCATTGGTCGCTGCAACTACCCTAACATTCGTCTTGATTACCTTTGAGGCACCCACGCGCATGAACTCACCAGTTTCTAGAACACGCAGCAATCTGACCTGTGTTTGCATCGGTAATTCGGCAACTTCATCTAAAAAAATTGTACCACCATTCGCCACCTCAAAATAACCCAATCTACTGCCCGAAGCTCCTGTAAAGGATCCTTTCTCATGACCAAAAAGCTCAGAATCTATCGTTCCTTCCGGAATAGCACCGCAATTCACTGCAATATACTCCCCATGCTTTCTAGAACTTAGCTGGTGAATCACTTGAGGGATTATTTCTTTACCTGTTCCACTCTCCCCGGTGACGAGTACAGAAATATCAGTTGGTGCAACTTGGGCACAAACTTCCAGTGCTCGATTGAGCAAGGGAGCATTTCCAATGATACCAAAGCGTTGCTTTATTTGTTGTACTTTCATTCCTATTCTTAATGTTCTACTGCCTCACCAAGCAGTGTTGCAGAGGTACAGTCCAATATCTTTACGTTAATATAATCTCCTTTCTTAAAATTTCCTTTTGGAAATACAACCATAGAATTCCGCCCTGTTCTTCCCGACATATGTTCTTCGGACCTTTTCGAAATTCCTTCAATTAAAACCTTTTCCATTTTACCAATTCGTTCCTTGTTGGAGGCCAATGAATAACCTAACTGCTTCTCGATGATTTCAGTTAATCTCTTGGATTTAACATCCTCGGGAACGTCGTCTTCAAATTTTCTTTCTGCCAAAGTCTTTGGCCTTTCAGAATATTTAAACATGTAGGCAAAATCGAAAGCAACAAGATCCATTAATGACAGGGTGTCCTCATGCTCCTTATCTGTCTCAGCACAAAAACCTGAAATAATATCAGTCGATATAGCACAATCAGGAATAATTCTATGAATGGCCTCTATTCTCTCAAGGTACCATTCACGAGAATATCCTCTATTCATTCTTTTGAGTACTTCTGAGTGTCCAGATTGCACAGGTAAATGAATATAATTACAAATATTTTCAAATGAGGCAATTGCATGAAGTACTTCATCTGTCATATCCTTTGGATGCGATGTAGAAAACCGCACGCGTAAATCTGGAGAAACTTTGGCAACCATTATGAGCAGTTGCGCAAAATTAACCGTTGGTAATTCTTTGTTTTTTATTTCGCCTTTGTTTGTAATATTCCATCGGAATGAATCGACATTTTGTCCAAGAAGCGTAACCTCTCGATATCCTTTTGCGAACAAGTCTTGACATTCTTCAACGATAGTTTTTGGATCTCGCGACCTTTCTCTACCTCTTGTAAAAGGTACAACGCAAAAAGAGCACATGTTATCGCACCCTCTCATGATTGTTACAAAAGCAGAAATACCGCCTTTATCCAATCTTACCGGGGATATATCTGCATAAGTCTCATCCCTCGAAAGCAATACATTGACCGCCTTTTGTCCCGTTCCAACCTCGTCTATCAAGTTGGGAAGGTCCCTGTAGGCATCCGGCCCAGCAACTAAATCGACAAGCTTCTCTTGCTCAAGTAAAGATTTCTTGAGTCGTTCTGCCATACAACCCAATATACCAACGACCATTTCTGGATTATCCGCTTTCTTCTTTTTGAATTCTGTCAATCGATTCCGAACACGTTTTTCTGCATTATCACGAATGGAGCATGTATTGATCAAAACTACATCGGCTTCATCAACATCACGGGTTGTGGAAAAACCATTTTCGGTCATTATTGAGGCCACAACTTCACTGTCTGAAAAATTCATCTGGCACCCATAACTTTCAATATAAAGTTTTTTGGATGTAGCAGCATCAGTACTTTGAACGCTTTCTAATACCTCTCCTTGACGGTCCTCAAGAATTTCTTTTTCTTCTGTAGACATTAATTGTTTTTTGGACTACAAATTTAGGTAAAACGTTATGGGTGACAAAATGTCAGAGACGATTTTATGTTTTTTTATGCTTCACTTAACCTATGGTTAAATAGCTCAAGTAACATTTTTTCAGAACAAAGTTTTGATAGTTAACGTTTAGATAAGTTACATTTGCACACAATTCAATATAGATATGTCAAAAAATTTAGTGATTGTTGAGTCCCCGGCTAAGGCCAAAACCATAGAAGGATATCTGGGAAAAGATTTTATTGTTCGCTCTAGTTTTGGTCACGTTCGTGACTTAGCCAAGAAGAATGCCATTGATATTGAAAACGGTTTTAACCCCAATTATGAGGTTTCACCTGATAAAAAACAAATCGTTGCTGAATTAAAGAAATTGGCCAAGGCAGCAGAAATTGTCTGGTTAGCAACTGATGAAGACCGAGAAGGAGAAGCTATTTCTTGGCATCTAAAGGAAACGCTTAATTTAAAAGACGAAGAAACAAGAAGGATTACCTTCAATGAAATTACGAAAAAGGCAATTTTAAAGGCTATTACAAACTATAGAACTGTCAATCAAAAGCTAGTTGATGCGCAGCAAGCAAGAAGAATATTAGATAGAATCGTTGGTTTTGAACTATCACCCGTTTTGTGGAGAAAAGTTCGTCCGAGCCTTTCAGCTGGAAGAGTTCAATCTGTAGCTGTTAAACTAATTGTAGAAAGAGAAAAAGAAATACAAGCACACGAATCAAGCTCATTTTTCAAGACTAGTGGTCTTTTCAAAGTGCAAAATGGAAAAATCAAAGGAGACATCAATGGATCTTTTGACAATAAAGAGGAATCAGAGGCCTTCCTAAAGGCTTGTATAAATGCAGATTTCAAGGTGGAAGATGTTCAAAAGAAGCCCGCGACTAAAAAACCTTCTGCACCCTTTACGACCTCAACGCTGCAACAAGAGGCAAGTTTAAAGCTAGGATTTTCTGTTTCAAGAACCATGTCTATTGCCCAAAGACTTTATGAAGGAGGGCACATTACGTATATGAGAACAGATTCTGTGAATCTATCTGAAACGGCTCGAGATGGAGCCAAAGATGCAATTATAACAAAATACGGAGATGCTTATTCTAGTCCACAACAATACCGCACCAAGTCAAGTGGAGCGCAGGAGGCCCACGAGGCCATAAGACCTACAGATTTCGGAGTGGCCTCGGTACAAATGGAAAGCGACGAAAATAAGCTCTATGAGTTGATTTGGAAGAGAGCCATCTCAAGTCAAATGAGTGATGCAAAACTTGAAAGAACAACGGTCAAAATTGGTGCTAATGGTCTAGAAAAAGCTTTTACCTGCAAAGGAGAGGTCATTGTTTTTGATGGGTTTCTATCCGTTTACATTGAAAGTAAATTGTCCGATTCGGAAGAGGAAGATACCCAAGGTCTATTGCCTAAAGTTGAAGTGGGAGAAACTGCTGAAAGGATTGAAATTAATTCAAATGAACGATTTAGTAGACCTCCGGCAAGATACGTCGAAGCATCATTGGTCAAAAAACTAGAAGAATTAGGCATTGGACGACCATCGACCTATGCTCCAACAATCTCAACAGTTCAGAAAAGAGGCTATGTTGAGAAAAAAATAAAAGATGGAAAAGAACGCCATTATGTTTCTATGCTCCTGAAAGATGATGAAATAGAATCCGCTACTAAAAGTGAAATTACGGGAAGAGAAAAAAATAAATTATCTCCAACCGATATTGGTGTTGTAGTTACTGAATTTCTTCAGAAAAACTTCGAAGATATCATGGATTATCAATTCACGGCAATTATTGAAAATCAATTCGATGAAATTGCGAAAGGAGGCCTAGAATGGAAAAAAATGCTTGACTCGTTTTACAACCCCTTCCATTCTGGAGTTGAAAATACGATTGAAAATTCAGAACGAGCGACAGGAGAAAGACTACTGGGAAATCATCCTGAGAGCGGAAGAAAAATCATTACTCGGATTGGAAAGTTTGGTCCTATGGTTCAGATAGGTGACGAAAAAGAGGACGGTGAAAAAGCAGAATTCGCATCCTTACTTAGCTCACAGTCTATATCATCAATCACCCTTGAGGAAGCGCTAGAATTATTTAAACTTCCAAGAATATTAGGGCAACATGAAGGAAAAGACTTGAAAGTGAATATCGGCCGATTCGGACCTTACGTGCAGGTTGAGCGAACATTTGCATCGATTCCTAAAGAAATCGATCCAATGGAAATTGATTTTGAAAAAGCATTAGAACTTTATCTAGAAAAGCTGAAGCAAAGTGAGGCCAATAAAATAAAATCATTTGAAGAGGAGCCTGATTTATTCGTTTTAAACGGTAAATACGGTCCTTACATCAAGAAGGGAAAGTCCAATTACAAAATTCCAAAAGGGACTGTTGCGGAGGATTTAGAGCTAAAGGATTGTCTCGAAATCATTGAAAACCAGCCTAAAAAAACCCGTGGAAAAAGGAAATCTTCCAAGTAATCGATTGGCCAATTTTGTTTTTTTTATCTTTACTCTATGAGCGGGAGTGTAAATAAGGTTATTCTTGTTGGCAATCTAGGCAAGGACCCTGAATTGCGTAAACTTGAATCCGGTGCCTTATTGGCGCGGTTCTCAATAGCTACATCCGAGCAATATACGGACAAACTTTCGGGCAAACGAATTGAAAACACCGACTGGCACGATGTTGTGGTTTGGAGAGGTTTAGCAGAGGTTAGTGAGAAATTTCTCAAAAAAGGAATGAAGGTATATGTCGAAGGGAAACTCAAAAAAAGAGCTTGGAAGGATAAGGAGGGACAGCAGCGCTACAATGTGGATGTTGTCGCCGATGTTCTTACCATCCTTTCCAAAATGGAGCCGAAAGAAAAAACAACACATTCCTATGCTGCAGACAACGCACATAAAATCACTTCTAAAATCGAAGATTTAGATAATCAAACAGACGATTCACTTCCATTTTAATGAACAACGCAGAACCTCCTCCCCTATTTATTCAGGCCATGCAATTGGATAGCACCATACTCATTTTGAGCACGGTCATTTTGATGCTTCTATTACTTTCCGCTTTATTTTCAGGTGCTGAATCAGCCTTCTTTTCACTTTCTCCTAAAGATACAGAGGCCTTGTCGAAGGATACAACTAAACGTGAACATAAAATTTTAACCTTACTAAAGCATCCAAAGGAACTTTTGGCAGCGCTGCTCATAGCAAATAACTTTGTAAATGTCGGGATCATTATCTTATCAAGCTACCTCATCAACTACTATTTCCCCATGGCTGATAACTACATCCGCTTCTTTTTAGAAGTAATAGGAATTACGCTGGTCATCTTAATTTGGGGTGAGGTTATCCCGAAAATCTTTGCCGTGAAAAATGCAACCTTCATGTCGAGACTTATGAGTACCCCAATTATGATAATCAAAAAAACACCTCCTTTTTCATTTCTTGTTCGGGCCTTGGTAAGGAGTTCAAGACTTTTTGACCAAACCAAAAAGGGAAAGGTGAATTTATCATCTTCAGATTTGGAGCAGGCTGTAGCCATTACGAAAGAAGAGTCTCTTGATGACGAGCATAATATTTTAGAAGGAATTGTAAAATTTGGAAAAACCGAGGCGTCACAAATTATGAAGCCTAGAATTGAAGTTTCTGCTGTTGATGCAGAAATGAAATTCAGCGAAATCAAAACCTTTATATTAGACTGCGGATTTTCAAGAATTCCGGTATATAAGGAAACAGCAGATCGCGTAATCGGAATTCTATACATCAAAGACCTTTTACCTTTTTTGAACCAAAATGATCAATTCAATTGGCTCAGCACCCTGCGAAAACCTTTTTTTATTACTGAGAATAAAAAAATCAATGATTTACTTCAAGAATTTAAAACGAAGAAAATGCACATGTCCATCGTAGTTGATGAATATGGAGGAGCTTCAGGGATTGTTACCTTAGAAGATATCCTGGAGGAAATTGTAGGTGAAATCACTGATGAATTCGATGAAGAAGAATTGGTTTATTCCAGAATTGATGATGGTGTCTATATTTTTGAAGGTCGTACATCTCTCATGGATTTTTACAAAGCATCGAAAATCGAACCCGAAGCCTTTGAAAGAATTAAAGGAGAAGCCGAAACAATCGGTGGCTTTGTAATAGAGCAGGCAGGAAGAATTTTAAAAAATAATGAATTTATTGAAGTGGAAAAATGCAAGATCATTGTGGAGTCTTCAGACAAAAGACGTATTAAAACATTAAAAGTAATTACCAATAGCCATGAGTAGGTATTTCAAGTTCTTATTGCCAATTTTCCTTTTGATTTTGGCGTCATGTGCGGGTGAAAATCCCATTCCCAAACCTCCTACTTATCTAAAAGCAAAGCTTCCACCGCATAGCTATCACAGGGAAACTTTTGAGGCTCCATTTGACTTGAGTGTATCAGATTTATATACACTTAAAAGTCCTGTGAATTGTGATAGTAATTATTGTGAGCAAGAAATTTACATGGGAAGAGCGCTGAATGGGGCTATCAACCTCTTTTATAAAAAATTAGAGCATAAAGACTCACTACCAAGCCTCATTAACTTTTCAAATAAGGAAGTTGACTTTCATAAAATAAAGGCAGATCAAATTGATTTTGATCAAATCATAGACCGAGAAAATAGGGTTTACGGAACACTATTTGAGCTGAAAGGCGATGTAGCAACCAATTATCAATTTTACTTAACAGACTCCTCTAGAAATTTTCTCAGGGGAGAGGTTATCTTAAATTGCGTACCTAACTATGATTCCTTAAGAAACGTGCTTGCCTACATAAAGGAGGACCTAAATGTGATGCTGAATACATTTTCATGGAGAAAAAATTAAATAAAGTTGTTTTGTCTTTAGGTTCAAATATTGGTGAAAGAAGAGAAAATCTATCCTTGGCTTATGAGCATGTTGAGAAACAGATCGGCAAAATTGTAAAATCATCTTCCTTTTACGAAAATCCATCTCAAGGATTTGACTCCAATAACGACTTTATCAATTCATGTATAGCCATTGAGACAACTGCAGGATGCCGAGAAGTTTTAGACAAAATTCATTGGATTGAAAAGTCCATGGGACGTAAAAGAACTAAAGAAGGCTATGAGGATAGAATCATTGATATTGATATTATTTTTTACAATAATCACATTGTCGATGAGGATGGATTAAAGATTCCGCATCCAAATTACCATAAACGAGACTTTGTATTAATCCCCCTAAACGAGCTTAATTTCTTAACAGATCCAAGACAAAAATTTCAAACATCAAACGAAAAGATGGATAAATAAATTAAAGATTACACAACATAAATTGTCGCTTCAGTTAATCTTATTAACTTTGCAGAATATTTTACAATTATAAACTATTATGAAAAGCAATTCTTTCAAAGTATTTATGGGATTTTTTATCTCATTTTTAATTCTCTCAAGTTGTACCCTACTCAAGGATTTGGATTATACAGTTACTCCAAGCCCTCTAGAAATGCATGGAGACAGCATTAAATTCTCAGTAACGGTTAATGTACCAGAAAAGGGGATTAGTAAAAGTGTTAAAGCTGAAATCACACCGAAACTCGGAAACAAAGCTTTAGGCGTTTGGACCATTCAAGGTGAAAAAATCCAAGGAAATGGAAAAACCATCGTCTTCAAACCAGGCGGAACTGCGACCTTTGAAACTTCATTGGCCTATGACCCATCTCTCGAGGCAGCAGATTTAGTATTAACAGGTAAAATCTATAAAGGAGCAAAATCTAAAGAAAAAGGTGAGCTTCCATCCGCGAAAATAGCTGATGCAACTATAGTTACTCCATTGTTGGCCAGAATGACCTGTGAAATGTGCACGCAAAGCGATGAACTCGTTCGGGTTGTAGACAAAAGTGTAAGCGCAGTAATCAATTACGACAAAGGAAAGTCTTTGGTTAAATCAAAAGAGCTTAAGGATAATGATATTGTTGATTTAGTATCATGGATTGCCGCCTCACAAGAAAATGAGAAGCTTGAAATCCAATCCATATCCATTAGAGGATATGCCTCTCCTGATGGTGAGTTCGCTAAAAATGGTGACCTATCTACAGAGCGTGTTGAAAGTGCGGCAAAAGCCTTCTCAAAATTAATGAAGAAAGCTAAGCTTGAAGCTTACACGGATGTTGCGACATACGACCAGAAAGGTTTAGGTGAAGATTTCGAAGAATTTAAAAAACAATTGGCTGCGACAGAATCTATTTCCGAAGGAGACAAAAACCTTTTCATTCGTGTATTAGAAATGGAAAAAGATCCTGAAAAAAGAGAAGCAGAAATGGTGCGTTTAGGAAAGTCATATACTCAGTTAGAGAAAGATGTTTTCCCAAATATCCGAAGAGCGGTGATTACGATTGATTATAAGGAAAGTGGTTTAACAGACGAAGAAATGATCGCTTTTGCAACGAACAAAACGGATACACTAACAGTGGAAGAGGTTTTATTTACCGGTGAAACTTTATTGAAAGATTTGAATTCACGTATTGCCTTATATGCAGCTGTTGCAGAGAAGATGAATGATAGTCGTGTTTACAATAATCTTGGGTCACTTTACTATGTACAAAATGACATTCCAAATGCAAAAGCAAACTTTGAAGCTTCTGCCGAGTTAAATGCCTCGGGAGAGGTAATGAATAACCTAGCGGCAATTTCAATGCTCGAGGGAGACCGAGAGAATAGCAGAACGCTTTTCGCAAAGGCAAAAGGAATGGATGCAGACAAAATGAGTGCAGTGAAAGCAAACACAGCAGGCTTGGATATTTTAGATGGTGCTTATGCGGCAGCTGAAGGAAATATCTCAGGAAATACTTTCAATAAAGCGCTAGCTCAACTTCTACAGGGAGATCTTTCTTCAGCGGAGGTGACATTAGCAGAGAGCGATGACAAAAACGATGCAGATGGACTCTACTTAGCGGCTATTATGGCAGCAAGGGGAGGAACGGGAGCAAGTGATGTTGTTGCCAAACTCAAATTGGCTATTGAAGAGGATGCAAGCTTGAAAGCAAAAGCCGGTAAAGACCGTGAGTTTGTTAAATTCTTTGAAGATGCAGCTTTTCAAGCTCTTGTGAAGTAAAGCAAAAAGATAATAGATATTAAAAGCCTCTTCTAGAGGCTTTTTTTATGCCTTTTAGCGAGATAAATCTGCTCGTCTTGTCCAGGTGTTGGAATTAAATTATAATCACAACCAAGCTCAATACAATCCATAAGTGTGGTATAACCAAAAAATCCGAAAATCTTAGACGTGTTTATAAAAAGAGCATCTATTGACGACATATCGGTACTCGCAAAAAACGGTGTTTTGATATTTTTTCTTACCAATAATGACCGAACAGATTCAGGACCTACGATCTTTTCTATTTCACCATTTATAATTTGAGGTGTAAATGTGTCCAACAAGACTTGAGAATAAACCTCTGGGCCATTAAATACAAGAATTCCATTTACCTCCTTTTCGGTTCGCTTTTGGATTAATTGAAAACGAGAATGACAACCAATATATATGGACTTATCATAATTTTTATTCTCCGATAGTTTTCCTGCATATCGCTCGTGCTCATTGTCCATGATCCAAATAGAGCTAAACTTAGAGATCTGTTGCCTATGAATAAGATTGCCGAGCTTATAAATCCCCCTAACAGGAAACTGCAGCTGATGCGTAATAAATATTGATGGGACATTACTCATAAAACCATAACGCTGGTCTGAAATAAGCATATCCAACTTATATTTTTCAACGTACGTATGCGCAAGTTGCTTTTCGGATTTCAAGTATTGGTATAGCTTTCTTGAGGTAAGCAATAGGTCTATTTTGAATTGACCTTTTCCATTAAATTTAAAAGGATAACCGCGGTGGTTAACAAAATTTACATCTCTCAGGTATTGGCTAAAGATTTGCTTTTGGTGGTCATCACAAAAAATAAACAACTCGTTATTTTGTTGACATAATGACTCAATAATAGGGATGCTTCGGGTAACATGACCCAAACCCCAGTTCAGAACTGAAATGCCAATACGCTTATCTGAAATATCACGTGGATGAATCACTTTTTAAAATTAGAAAAATAGAGACTAAATCAACCGATATTCATTATTTTAGCCGAATATATTACAAAACAAGAAATGAAAGAGGGAACTGAATTTAGAAAATATGCGACAAAGCATATGGGTATCAATAGTACGTTTGTGGACCATTATATTGAGTCTTCACTTACGCCATATATAATCGAAGAGCGTTCATTAAACATGACACAAATGGATGTGTTTTCTCGACTTATGATGGATCGAATTATATTTTTAGGCACGGGAATCAATGACCAGGTTGCAAACATTATAAATGCTCAGCTTTTATTTCTCGAATCTGTGGATGCAAAGAAAGACATTCAGATTTACCTTAATTCACCGGGAGGTTCAGTTTATGCCGGTCTAGGCATCTACGACACCATGCAATACATACGACCAGATGTCGCTACAATATGTACTGGTATGGCAGCATCTATGGGTGCCGTTCTACTTTGTGCAGGTGCAGATGGTAAGAGGAGTGCATTGAAACACTCTCGTGTTATGATTCACCAGCCTTTAGGTGGTGCACAGGGACAAGCAAGTGATATTGAAATTACTGCACGCGAAATTCAAAAGCTAAAAAAAGAGCTTTATGATATTATTGCAACGCATTCTAAACAAACCTATGATAAAGTTTGGGAGGATTCGGATAGAGATTATTGGATGACAGCGCCAGAAGCGAAAGCATATGGTATGGTAGATGAAATTCTATTGAGAAACCCTAAATAAATGGCTACCCAAAAAACATCTTGTTCATTTTGTGGCCTTCCAAGAGAAGAAGTAAAAATCTTAATTGCTGGTGTTACGGGTCACATTTGTGAAAATTGTGCAAAACAAGCGAATCAGATTGTAGCAGAAGAATTTTCTAATACAACTGAAAAGCAAGCGAGCACGAAAAAGAAACTTGATGTAAGGTTCCCAAAAGAGATAAAAGCTGAGCTAGATGAATATGTCATTGGGCAGGATGAGGCAAAAAAAGTACTCTCTGTTGCCGTATATAATCACTACAAGCGATTGAATGCAGATGCATCAGATGAAATTGAAATTGAAAAGTCGAATGTAGTTTTAGTCGGTCGAACTGGAACTGGAAAAACGCTTCTAGCGAAAACCATTGCAAAGCTACTGAAAGTTCCATTTTGCATTGCAGATGCTACGGTTCTCACCCAAGCAGGATATGTTGGCGAAGATGTTGAGAGTGTTCTTTCTCGTCTTCTTCAAGTGGCTGACTATGATGTTGAAGCTGCGGAAAGAGGGATTGTTTTTATTGATGAAATTGATAAAATTGCGCGTAAAGACGATAATCCATCTATAACGCGTGATGTTTCAGGAGAAGGAGTACAGCAAGCCCTACTAAAGCTGCTGGAAGGGTCAGAAATAAATGTCCCTCCACAAGGAGGTAGAAAGCATCCTGAACAAAAAATGATTCAAGTAAATACAAAAGGCATCCTTTTTATTTGCGGTGGAGCCTTCGATGGAATAGAAAAGCTAATTGCCCAGCGCGTGAATAGACAAACCATTGGATTTTCAGCGGCAGGTCAACCTGATATTGATTCAGATTCATTGTTGCAATATATCAACGCAACAGATATTAAAAATTTTGGCTTGATTCCTGAGCTTGTTGGAAGGTTTCCTGTACTCAGCTATCTCGAACCATTAGATCCATTCGCATTAAAAAGAATACTAACAGAACCTAAAAATGCGTTAGTAAAACAATACGAAAAAATATTTAAGCTCGATGGTATCAAATTGAGTATTGATCAAAAAGCATTAGATTTTATTGTTTCAAAGGCCATCGAATATAAACTTGGAGCTAGGGGTTTACGTTCCATTTGTGAGGCTATTTTAACAGATGCAATGTTCAATTTGCCCTCCTCCAAAACAAAAACATTGAAGGTTACCGAAGATTATGCGAAAGGAAAATTCGATAAATCGAAAATGGCAAAGCTCAAGGTTGCTTAAATTACAATCTTCTTTTATATTTTTGTACCGCTAAATACGTGAACGAATGAAAACATTACAATATAGAGAGGCCTTGAGAGAGGCAATGTCTGAAGAAATGCGAAAAGATAAAAGCGTTTTTCTTTTAGGCGAAGAGGTTGCGGAATATAATGGAGCCTATAAGGTGTCTCAAGGGATGTTGGATGAGTTCGGACCTAAACGGGTTATAGATACCCCTATTGCTGAATTAGGTTTTGCAGGTATTGCGGTGGGCGCATCTATGAATGGACTAAAACCAATCGTAGAATTTATGACTTGGAACTTTGCTATTCTTGCAGCGGATCAGATTATAAATAGTGCCGCAAAAATGCTTCAAATGTCGGGAGGTCAGTACCACTGCCCTATTGTTTTTAGAGGTGGGAATGGGACTGCCGGTCAGCTTGCAGCTACCCACTCGCAAAGTTTTGAGGCCTTTTATGCCCATGTACCTGGCTTAAAGGTAATTACACCTTCAAACCCTGCTGATGCCAAAGGCCTATTGAAATCTGCTATTAGAGATGAAGACCCTGTTGTATTTTTAGAATCAGAAAAGATGTATGGCGATAAAGGTGAGGTTCCTGAAGGAGAGTATTTGATTCCCATTGGCACAGCAAACATTAAACGAAAAGGACAACACGTCACAATTGTTTCTTTTGGAAAAATCATAAAGATTGCAGAAGAAGTTGCTGAAATATTAGCAAAAGAAAATATTGAAATTGAGATTATTGATTTAAGAACAATCCGTCCTATTGACTACGGAACCATTGTTGAATCTATCAAAAAGACCAACAGATGTGTTGTTGTAGAAGAGTCATGGCCCTTAGCCTCCATTTCATCAGAAATTGCATACCACGTTCAACGTTATGCTTTTGACCATCTTGATGCACCGGTTTTAAGGGTAACCCAAACGGACACACCCTTCGCTTTTTCTCCAACTCTAATTGAAGAAGCTTTACCGAGTAAAGAGAAGCTCATCGATGCAATAAAACACGTTTTATACGCCTAAATGTCTTGTGAAATCGGGCAATTTAATGTGTGAACGAAAAATCTATTCAAAAAAAATTGTTTTTTTTCCCTTTACCCTTGTGTAATAAATAAA
>MDTB01055222.1_pt1 | contig 16990 bp, 17 predicted proteins | sample 811161 | NCBI WGS metagenome assembly MDTB01 (sample SAMN05326650, study PRJNA326480) | marine metagenome | isolation source: seawater | place: Mediterranean Sea | collected 2009
AAATTTAGATACAAAAAAACACTCAAAACACACCTTCATTCAAAATTTAAATTTAATGCCGATATTCAAAAAATTTATTTTGAAATTGATCAAATATTAAAATTAATGAGTAAAAATAATTAAAATTTGATATATTTACTTAAAAATTAACTGTAAATATAATTTTTTTAAAAGGTTAAGGAATAAACATTGAATTCTACATTCATACCACATGTTTCCATAGTAATCCCAACATTCAATCATGCAATTTTTTTAGGGAAAGCTTTAAATTCTATTATAGACCAAACTTATGAAAATTGGGAGGCCATAGTTATAGACAATCATTCAACAGACAAAACTAAAGAAGTAATTCAGAAATATACAGATCCAAGAATTAAATACTTCAAAATCGTTAATGGAGGTATAATTGCAAAATCACGAAATCTAGGAATTAAAATTGCAAAAGGAGAATGGATCGCTTTTTTAGACTCAGATGATTGGTGGACTAGTGATAAACTTGAAACATGTTTTGCAAACATTGATGATACTGTTGATTTTATATACCACGATTTAGAAATTATATATAATAAGTCAAATTCCTTTTTTAAGAGAAAAAAAATTGTTGGTCGTAAACTGACAAAACCAATATTAAATAATTTGCTTATAAGTGGTATAAGTAAAGGAAGTGCCATCGGCAACTCGTCTGTTATAGTTCGTAAAAAAATATTAGAAAAAATCGATGGAATTAATGAGAGTAAAAGTTTGGTTGCATCAGAAGATTACAATACTTGGTTAAGAATTGCACAAATAACAAATCAGTTTAAATATTTAAAAAAAAAATTAGGTTACTATCTTGTTCATGATGCTAGTTCTCAAAACAGAGATTTATCAATACCTCATAGACAAGCTGTAATTGACTTTATGGAATTATTAAATGATGTTCAAAAATTAAATTTAGAAGTTAAATTGAGATATATTTCAGGAAATTATAATTTTTTAAGGAATAATTTTAGTATAGCAAAAAACGATTTTATGTTTGTACTAAGGAATGGTCAAATGCATTTTAAGCTTCGATCATTATTAAAGTTAATTTTGACATTATTTAAAAACGCCGTATGAAAAAAAACAATTTATTTTATACAGATATATATAGTTATTTTATTTTAAAAAAAGTAAATAAAAAAAATATGAAAAAAATTTTTTCTTTGTTAAGAGTAGGTTCAACTTTTATGACCACATCTTACAATAGAATGCATGATGTTAATAAAGTGTTGAATAAATACATTAATAAATTTTATTCAAAAAAAATCACAATATGTGATTTTGGTATTTCATCTGGTCAGGCAACATTAGAATTATACAATGAGATAAATGAAGCAAAAATCAAAAATATTTATGGATTTGATAAGCAAATAAATCTGAAAATTTATAAAATTGGAAAGTTTGTTTTTTTATACAGTTTAAAAAACGAATTGTTAATGGCTGAATACAATAAGCATTGTTTAAGATATAGATATTTTTTTTTAATAAAAAAAATAGAAAAAATTCTAATTAATTTTTTTAATAGAATAAATATAAAGTATAGAAAATCTAGCTTATTATTGCCAAATTTAACAAAATTAGAAAAGCTTAAATTCTTCGAACAAGATATTTTTAATATCCAAAAAAAATACTTAAATTTTTTTGATGTTGTACGTGTTTCAAATTTTTTAAATTATTCATATTTTTCAGAGCCTCAGTTGAAAAAAGCAGTATTAAATTTAAAAAAAATTTCGAAAGAAAATTCAATTATCTTAATTAACAGAACACCTAATAATAAAAAAAAAAATTCTGCGAGTTTTTTTATTAAAAAAAATGGAAATTTTGAGCTTTTGGAAAATATTAATGGAGGTTCGGAGATCAAAAAATTGATACTTTTGTGAAAAACAACCTGAACAAAAAAATTACTATTATGATTAGTACCCTGGAAGGAGGAGGAGCCGAGGGTGTATGTGTAACTATTGCAAATAATTTTGCAAATAGTGGCTGGCATGTAGATTTAGTAATACTCAATTTAAATGATGAAATTTATGCAGATCGTTTATCAGATAAAATAAATTTAATTGTATTAAATGTAAAACATGCACGTTATTCAATATTACATTTGGTAAAATATTTATATAAACATAAAGCTAAAACAGTCTTAGTGTTCAATTACGAATTAACTGTGATTCTTTTGATTTTGCGAACTATATTAAAATTTAAAATTAAAATTATTTCAAGAAACATCAATACACTCTCTATTAAAATGAAATACTTTAGCGATCTAAATCTTTGGACTAGATATATTGTAAGGCCATTTATAAAATATTTTTACGACAAGACAGATCACGTAGTAAATCAATGTCAAAGTATGCGTGAAGATTTAATTTTGAATTTTCCAAAACTTTATTCGAACTCAAGTGTAATTTACAACCCTGTATCTAAAAAAATATTAGATTTTAGAAATGAGCACGATTTATATAAAAAAAAGAAAGAAAATTATTTATTATGTGTTGGTCGACTAGAAGAACAAAAGGCTTTTCATTTTGCAATCGAGGCATTTGCTGGATTAGTAACTAAATTTCCAGAACTGCGTTTAAAAATTGTTGGAAAAGGCAGCTTAGAAAATGAGTTAAGGCAAAAAGCTATAGCCTGTTCCGTATCTGATAAGGTAGATTTCGAAGGTTTCCAAAAAAATATTATCCCTTATTACTTATATGCAAAAGCAACTTTACTCACATCATATTATGAGGGTTATCCGAATGTTTTGATTGAGTCTATTACAATGAATACACCAGTAATTTCTTTTGATTGCCCAAGTGGACCAAATGAAATTATTCAAGATGGAGTAAATGGTTACTTGGTGAATTATTTAGATACTCAGGATCTAAAAAGCAAAATATCAATTTTGCTTAAAAATAAATTTGATTATGAAAAGCTTAAGACTTCTGTGAAAAAAAATCAAATTAATCAAGTTTTTAAACAATATGAAAATTTGGTTAATTCTTTTAACTAAATCTTTTTTTTTTACTTTCTGAGCTTTTATAATAAACAATGGTTTTAATTGAGAAACTAATAATTAGAGTAATTAGAAAAATATAATTACTCTTTAGGTTTAATAATATAAATAGATATAGCACGTTAAATAATAAAAACTCAAACACTCTAAACGAAATTGTTAGTATTAATAATTTGTAGTAATTGCTTTTACTTTTATTGAATAATTTTGTTTTAAAAAAAAGTTGTGTATTGATAAAAAATACAATGACGATAGTAATAAATGAGGCAATTGATGGAATAAATAATCCCTCGAAGAAGTAAAATAATAAGTTTGAAAAAAAAAAACTTAATATAGACACCAAACCAAATTTATATAAAAACTTTTTCAATTTTTTTGTGTCCCTAATAATTAATATTCTTAAAGAACTTAAAGACCCCATGTTCATTTCAATTTATTTATTCTATCAATTAAAAAAAGTAAAATAATTGTTAAAAAATTAAAATTGAAAAGCAATACAGTCTTGTCAGTTATATTATTAGAGTAAATATCTTTTATCAAAAAGAAAATAAATGCTAAAAATGATGGAATAAATATTGGTAGAATTATTTTAAATGGCTTATAATAAAATAGTAACGTAAATATCGTATATAAAAATTTAAAAAAATTTATATATCCAAGCTTAGATTGCCCAATTCTTTTCTCATATTTAATTTTATGAAATTTAATATCATAATTTTCATTTAAAAAAGTAATGGTCATTGATGTTGTTAGGGAAAATCTATCAGACATCATATGCAGATGTTTAATAAATTTTTTTTTATCAAAAATCCTTAATCCAGAGTTGTAATCTTTTACTTTTTCATTAAAGCAAAAATTAGTTATTTTATTTATTATAGTTTTTCCTATTATCTTTATTAGTGAAGTATTCGTAGTATCAATATTTCTTTCACCAATAATCAAATCATATTGACTAGGGTAGGTATTAATAAATTTATGAGAAATATCATTTAAATCCTCTATTTTGTATGTACAATCTAGATCAATAATTCCTATTGTGTCATTATTTGAATTATTAACACCTTTTTTAATTGAAAAACCATAACCTCTATTTTTTAGATTACTTATTAATAGAAAATTAATATTAAATGATAATTGTTTAAATTCATTTATCTTCTTTTGGATTAAATCTAATGAATTATCAGTTGAAGAGTCATTGACAAAAATTATCTCATTTATTATGTCAAAGTTACAATTTTTTAAATCTTGAAAAAAGTTCTCTATTTCCTTAGACTCATTATATACAGGAACAATTAAACTAATTTTTGATTTCACAATAAATCTATAACAGTAGACAAGTTATAAATCTATATTAAGCTTAAGTATGCTAGAAATTTTTTAGTGAACTGATTAAAATTTAAATTTTTTTTTGAGAAAAACACTAAATATTATAAATAAAAAAACTAAGAGTATAAAATCTGAATAAATTAAATATCTTGGTTGAACACGACCAAACAGATAAATTATGGAATGATTAGTTAAAGAAAATAATGACAAAAATATTATAAGCAATGAAAATTGTGATTTAAACTTAACAAATGCTATTACAGCTGCTAACATCATAAAAAAAGGCACAAACACAAATAGCCAAGTAGAATCATAAAATTTCTTGAATATTAAATTTAAATATTTTCCAAAATTTGCAGATATTAATTTTACAGAAATTTGTTTTTTTAGTTCACGCACAGTGGTGTTTTCCTCATTGGCCAAATCTATTAGTGGAGAATGAGAATAATCTCGAATAGTTGCAAAACTAACTCCAAAATGTCCTCGACCATCATAATATTTGAATAATTTTTTTTTATTATCCATCTCTTCAAATATTTTAGTAAGTGTTTTTTGGATATTTATATTTTCAAACAATTGAATATCTTTTTTTGTAGAAATATAAATTGAGTCAATATATGTAAAGTACGAAGGTCCATATCCAACCATATCTTGATTTTGATAACTTGTTCTATCAGAATAATTGGAATTTAAATTTTTGTTTAGAAATATTAGGGAACTACTTATAAGAAAAATAGATAAAAAGCTAATAGTTAATTTGACAAAAGTTTTTTTTGATTTGTTAATAAAAAAAATTCCCAAGTAAAGAAATAAAAGAAGTGGGTATAAAAATATGAACTGTTTTCTTAACAAAATTAACAAAATTAAAAAAACCGAACTCCAAAAAATATTTTTGGTATTAAAGTTATATATTAATCTTATTACAAAACTTACAAATAAAAGTGAAAAAGCATATCCAAAAGGCTCAGTAAGTAAATAGTTATAAAATTTAATGATGGGTAAAAATAAAAATACTACAACTAAAATCATCATCAAAGCATCTAAACTAAATATAGAAGATATGGTTCTTGTGAAATAGACTATGCCAAATCCAATTATTAAAGTTTGCAGTATAATAACAGATTTCAGAGTTCCAAATATTGATAGCATGATCATAATTACATTAGATAGAAATGGTGGATCTAGCGTGTTTCCATCAATATAACGTTGAGAGTCGCCTATTATAATAGGATCTGTGGAATGTATAAGAAGTATTAATACTCCAATTAAAACGATAATTTCTATTATATTTTTTTTAATTTTCATATTTTTATACAATTTACTAAATAATTGATTTTATTTTATAATCTAAATATTATGTAATGTGTAACAAATTGACATTAATAAAATTTAAAAAATTAAAGTCATAATTTGTAGCACAAAGTTTTTAAAAATATAAAAATATTCTACACAAGATAGATGTTAAACAAACTTTTACTAATAACATGGTTTATTATACGTCCAAAATATTATTTACATTTTTTTTCCTTAATTAAACGTAAATTTTTATTTAATCATGATACGTTAGACAGTAGTAAAAAGGCTTATAAGTGGGCTGATGCAAACTCTATTTCATATATTGATGCTTTACAAAAACTTAATATCAAAGGTAAAACTGTTGGTCTAGATAATCACACTATTTTAGAGGGAAAAAAACTTGAAGAAAAATCGTCTTTCAAGATGGGGGGATCAGGTCATATCCATTTACTTTATGATTGTGTAAGATTGCTTAAGGTACAAAATGTTATTGAAACTGGTGTAGCTTACGGATGGTCTAGTTTGGCTATACTCAAAGCTTTATCACAAAATAATTCTGGAAGATTATTTAGCGTAGATATGCCTTATCCAAGGAAAAAAAGTGAACTTGATGTAGGTATCGTAGTTCCCCAAAATTTGAGAAAAAATTGGACTCTTATAAGAAGACCTGATAACCCAGGTATAACTATAGCTTTAAAGAAAGCTGGTGGAAAAATAGATTTATGTCACTATGACTCAGATAAATCTTGGTGGGGTCGTCATTACGCATACCCTATTTTGTGGAAATCTCTTAGTTCTAATGGCCTGTTTATTTCTGATGATATCGAGGATAATCTATATTTTTCTGAGTTTGTGAAAAAATATTCATTAAATTTTGCTGTAGTTGAACTTGATGGAAAATTTATTGGGCTTATTCGTAAAGAAAAAAATATTTTATAAAAAAACTAAAAAAAATTAAAAATTACTTATATAAATTCTAATGGATGATCTAATTGGTTTTGTCTCTATTGCTTTAGTTTCTCTAATCATAATTATTGTAGCATTAAAGAAACCAGTGATTTCTAGAATTATTTATACTGGGTTAGCTTTACGTGTTTTAGTTATATTCCTTGGACATTATTTTATTAATTTGCCAGACAGCACAAAAGATGCGGATGGACTTGAGTACCTAGCATGGTCTTATGGTCAAAACGGTTTTCTAAATACAATAGATAGTTTTCCAGGAATGAATAGTTTTTTTTATAGTTGGTGCATTGGAGTCCTGTATTCTATTTTTGGTAGGAGTGTTATGATGGCACAATCAGTAGGCTTACTTTTTGGAATGGGAACTGTTTATTTAGGATGGATTTTAACAAAAAAAATATGGGATAATAGAACCGCAATTAAAGTTGCTTGGTTATTGGCTTTGTACCCATCTTTAATTTTATATTCAGTATTAACTTTGAGAGAAGTTTATAGTAGTTTTTTTTTACTAGTTGCTGTGTTTGGTATTTTTAACTGGGTTAAGAATAATAGCTATAATTCTGTTTATTTAACAATGTTTGGGTTTATTGGAGCAACTTTTTTTCATGGAGCACTTATTATCGGAGGAATCTTTTTTTTGGTGATTATTTTATTAAATAGTTTAAAGAAAATTTCAAAAATTTTAACGTCTCTTCGCTTTTATCCTCAAGCTTTTTATATTACTATTTTGGCTGCTATTATTTTACAATTTTATTTTTTAAATAAACTTTACATTCCTAAAATTGGCTATTTTAATGATATTAGTTTTGGATACTTTTTACAGGAATTAAAGGCCAGAATGATTGGTAGCGCTTCTTACGGGGAGTGGGCTATGATCAATACTTTACCAGAATTTTTTTATAAGCTGCCATTAAGAGTTTTATATTTTCTTTTTGCACCATTTCCGTGGGATATCCAAAAACCGTATCATTTAATTGGAATGTTCGATGGTTTATTATATTTATTTTTATTCATTTTAATTTTCAAAAATATAAAAGTGATTTTAAGAGATCCTTTTTTAAGAATAATGTTAATCATTTTAATTTGTTATTTCTTAGCATTTGGTTTTGGTGTAAGTAATTTTGGTGCAGGATTGAGACATCGAACAAAATTTGCAGCCCAAATAATAATTTTAGCTGGACCATTTCTACCAATGCTTGTTATGTCAGAAAAGAACAAACTACTGAAAATTTTTAAAATTAATTTTAGAAATTCAAAAAAGACTAGATGAGAATTTTGCATATTATTACAGGCTTAGGTGATGGTGGTGCAGAACTTACATTATATAAACTTTGCAAATATGATAAGATCAACAAACATTTTGTTATTTCACTAAAAGATAGAGAAAAATATTTCTTATTATTAAAAAAATTAGGAGTAAAAGTTTATTGCTTAAATATGAAGTTTTATTCAATTTATAAATTTTTTTTTCTTATAAAATTAATTAATTCATTAAAACCCAATATAGTTCAAACCTGGCTTGTTCATGCAGACTTTTTGGGAGGTATTGCTTCAAGATTAGCGGGTATTAAAAATATTATTTGGAATGTTCGTTATTCCAATATTAAAACAGGAAAATCAAAACTCACAACTATTTTGATAATTAAAATATTATCAAAATTATCTTATTTTATACCTCTTTACATAATTATTGTTTCAAAAAGAGCAAAAAAAATCTATGAATTAAAGGGTTATAATAAAAAAAAATTAATATTTATTCCAAATGGATTTGATTTATCAATTCTAAGAGTTAACAAAATCCAAAAAATAAATTTCAGAAAGAAAGTTAACATTAAAAAAAATATTCCAATAATTGGTACTGTTGCTCGTTACGACCCTCAGAAAGATCATATGAATTTACTGAATGCACTATCAATAATTAGATCCAAAAATATTAATTTTTTGTGTATTCTTGTTGGATCTAATATTACTCTCGATAATAACGATCTAATATCTAAAATAAAAAAATTAAAATTATTTAAGTACGTTAGGTTACTGGGAAGAAAAAATAATATTTCACAAGTAATGAATGGATTAGATCTTCATATTTTGAGTAGTAGTTATGGGGAAGGATTTCCAAATGTTATTGCTGAGTCTATGGCATGTGGCACACCATGTATTGCAACAGACGTGGGTGATTCATCTTTAATTGTTGGAAAAACTGGCTGGATAGTGCCACCCAATAATTCAATTAAATTATCTAAAGCGATTGAAAAAGCAGTCAATGAAGTAGGTAATAGTAAATGGAGCAAAAGGTCTAATAAAGCAAGAATGGTGATTAAGGATAAATTCAGTATTACCAATATGCTTACATCTTATAATAAGATTTGGATAAAAGTTAACAAAAAAAATAATAAAAGTATTTAATAATTAAGATAAAAACAATTTCATTATAATTTATGTTTAATGTAACTTTATAATAAAAAAATAAATTAATTTTATGAATAAAAATATAAACAAAATTATTGTAACTGGTTCAGCTGGTTTTATTGGTTTTGCATTGTGTAAAAAGCTATTGAGTCGTGGAGATTACGTTATAGGTATTGATAATCATAACGATTATTATGATCCGAATCTTAAAGATTCGCGCCGAGAATTGCTTGAAGAAAATAACAATTATCAACATTACAAAACAGATTTGAGTAATCAATATGGTTTGGACAAAATATTTAAAAATCATAAACCAAAAAAAGTGGTTAATCTTGCGGCACAAGCTGGTGTTAGATACTCTATGGAAAATCCACTTGCATATATAAACAGTAATATTGTTGGTTTTGCGCATATTTTAGAAAATTGTCGTCATTATAAAATTGAGCATCTTGTGTATGCAAGCACTTCTAGTGTTTATGGGGCAAATACTAAAATGCCTTTTTCAGAAAGTGATAGTGTAAATCATCCTTTATCAGTTTATGCGGCATCAAAAAAATCAAATGAATTAATGGCTCATACATATAGCCATCTTTATAAACTTCCAACAACAGGACTTAGATTTTTTACTGTATATGGACCTTGGGGTAGACCTGATATGGCCTTATTTAAATTTACTAAAAATATTCTTAGGGATGAACCTATTGATGTTTTTAACAATGGTAAACACACTAGAGACTTTACCTACATAGATGATATTGTTGATGGAGTTATAAAAACTCTTGATAATCCACCTTCTATAAATATTAAATGGAACAGCAAAGAACCAAACCCTGCAACTAGTAATGCGCCATGGAGTATTTATAATATTGGCAACAATAAACCAGTTGAGCTTATGGATTACATAAAAGCACTGGAAAAAGCCTTAGGAAAAAAAGCAAAAATTAATTTCTTACCATTACAGCCTGGTGATGTACCTGACACATATGCGAGTGTAGAGAGTTTGAAAGAAAAATTTAATTACAAACCTATGACATCAGTTGAAAATGGAGTGTCAAACTTTGTTAAATGGTATAAAGATTTTTACAAAAAATGACTAAAAAAAGTAATGATCTTAAATTGGCAATTATTGGTTTAGGTTATGTTGGTTTACCTTTGGCTTTGGAATTTTCTAAAAAAAAAAAAGTAATTGGTTTTGATATTAATGAGTTAAGGATTAAGGAATTAAATTCAGGTTTAGACAAAAACTTAGAATTTAATAAAAATGAATTAAACACCTCCAAACAACTCCAATTCACTAGTAGTTTTGATGATCTAAAATCCTCAAATTGTTTTATAATAGCTGTTCCAACACCTATAGATAAGTTTAAAAAACCTGATTTAGGCCCATTATTAAGTGCAAGTGAAATAGTGAGCAAAATAATTAAAAAAAACGATTTAATTATTTATGAGTCAACTGTTTACCCAGGTTGTATTGAAGAAGAGTGCGTTCCTATTTTAGAAAAATTTTCAAAACTTATTTTTAACAAGGATTTTTTTTGTGGATATAGTCCAGAAAGAATTAATCCGGGAGATAAAGAACATACTATTTCAAATATCAAAAAAATTACATCAGGCTCAACACCTGAAATAGCTGATATAATTGATGATTTGTATAATGAAATTATTACCGCTGGTACTTATAAAGCTCCAAGTATAAAAGTTGCCGAGGCAGCCAAAGTTATTGAAAATACCCAACGTGATTTAAACATTGCTTTAATTAATGAACTATCTATTCTTTTTAATAAACTCAATATTGATACTCATTCTGTTTTAGAAGCAGCATCAACCAAATGGAACTTTATACCTTTTAAACCCGGCCTGGTAGGTGGTCACTGTATAGGTGTAGATCCTTACTACCTAACTCATAAAGCGGAAAAAATTGGTTATAAAACAAAAATTATTTTAGCGGGCAGGGAGATCAATGACAGCATGGGAGATCATGTTGCATCTCAATTAGTGCTTGCAATGAAAAAAAAAAACTATTGAAATTAAAAATGCTAAAATACTTATAATGGGATTAACCTTTAAAGAAAATTGTGCAGACATTAGAAACTCAGGTGTTAAAACTCTTTTTGATAGCCTAAAAAAATTTGATTGTATTTTAGATATTTATGATCCTTGGGTAAATAAAGAGGATGTTAAAAATATATATAATATTAATCCTATTAAAACCTTAAATAAAAATACTTATGATGGAGTAATAATTGCTGTATCTCATAATGCATTTAAAAATTTAGGTTTTAACACTATTAATGATTTATGCAAAAAAAAGAGTGTGATTTACGATTTAAAAAATGTATTTAAATCTAACAAAACTGACTTAAAATTATAAAAATTAGCAACTTCATATTATGAGTAACTTAGATAAAAACACTATAAAAAGTTTTAGTGATCAGTGGGTTCGTTATGATCAGACAGGAATGACTGATAAAGAGGCACAAAAAATATTTAAAAATTATTTTTCTATATTTCCATGGAAAAAATTAACAAGATCTGCTGAAGGTTTTGATATGGGTTGTGGTACTGGAAGATGGGCTAAATTTGTTGCACCTAAAGTTAGAAAATTGCATTGTATTGATCCATCTGACGCAATTAAAGTAGCAAAAAAAAAACTAAAAAATTTTAAAAATATAAATTATCATCGGAGATCACTAGATAGAAGTGGTATAAAAAAACATTCTCAGGATTTTGGATATTTATTAGGAGTTTTACATTATGTACCAGATGCAAGGGCTGCAATAAAGTCCTGCGTAAAATTATTAAAACCTGGAGCACCAATTTTACTTTATATTTATTACTCTCTTGAAAATCGTCCTTTTTGGTTTAAGTGCTTGTGGAATTTATCTAACTTATTTAGATTAACAATTTCAAGGTTACCAAAATTTTTAAATTTTTTAGTTTGCGATTTAATTTCGATTTTTATATATTTCCCATTAGCTAAAATTTCACTAATTACCGAAAGTATTGGTTTAAATCTAAAAAATTTCCCACTTTATTTTTATCGAAACACCAGTTTTTATGTTATGAGGACTGATTCAAGAGATAGATTTGGCTCTCCACTTGAAAAGCGTTATTCCAAAAAACAAATTTATCAAATGATGAAAGATGCAGGACTAGAAAAAATTAAATTTAAAAATTCAGTTCCATTTTGGACAGTCATTGGATATAAGAAAAAAGGATAAATTTATAATTTGATAACATATTCAATACCTATGCACAAAATTATTGACTAAATAATCATTATTTTATCCAAAATTATAATTGTTAGTGCATAATTATTAATATTTGATAAAATTTCATCATTTCAATCATATTGAGGAGTAAATTATTAAACTTTTGATTCTTATAAATGACCTAAGTTTTTTTTTCACACATCGTTTGCCAATTGCAGAATCAACTAAGGCTAAAGGATTTGAGGTAGTAATTGGATATGGTGAGCTTGGAGGAGCTGATCCAAAGTTTTTTGAGGAAAAGGGTTTAAGGGTTATTAGTGTACCTATGCAGCGAGGTGGGATTAATCCATTTAATGATTTAAAAACATTTTATTATATATGGAATTTTTTCAAGTCAGAAAAACCTAGTATTGTTCACTTGGTTACTATTAAACCTTATTTATATGGTGGAATTATTTCACGTTTAGTTGGTGTACCTAGCTTGGTCTCTGCAGTTTCTGGACTTGGAAGTTTGTTTATTAGTAATGATTTAAAGAGTAGATTTCTTCGTTTTCTACTTTATCCTCTTTATAAATTAGCTTTTAATCATAAAAATCAAAAAATTATTGTTCAAAATCAAGATGATATGGACGCACTTAAAAAATGGGGTGTCTTGAATACTTTTAAAGTAAAATTATTAAAAGGTTCTGGTGTTGAGTTGGCAAATTTTAAAAATTTTCAGGAACAAAATGGAATACCAGTCGTATGTTTTGCTGCTAGATTATTAAAAGATAAAGGTGTAAATGAATTTGTTTCTGCAGCAAAAATTCTCAAGAAACGAAAAATAAATGCTAGATTTCTATTAGCTGGAGATTTGGATAGCAATAATCCTACAAGCTTAAACCTCGATAATTTAAATCAAATAAAGAGGGAGGGTTATGTTGAAATTTTGGGATACTACAAAGATATACCAGAGCTATATAGTAGATCACATATTATATGTTTACCATCTTACCGTGAAGGGTTACCTAAAGCACTTGTAGAAGCAGGTGCTGCAAGTAGGGCAGTAGTGACAACAAATGTTCCAGGATGTCGAGATTCTATAATTCCAAATAAAACTGGATTACTTGTACCTGTAAAGAACTTTGAAAAATTAGCAGATACATTACAGTGGTTAATAGAGCATCCTGAGGAACGGATAGCCATGGGTAAAGCTGGAAGAAAATTTGTAGAAAAGGAATTTTCAGTTGAAAAAATAATTCAGGGTCATATCGATATTTATAATGATTTACTTAGAAATACAGCATTAAGTAAAAAGAACTAAAATTAATATTTATTTTTTGAATATTTGATCCTGATAATAAAAAAAATAAAAAAAAGTGAAATGTATAAAATCAAAGAAATAAAAGAGCCTGTTAAGACAAAAGAAAAGTAACCGATTAAAAACAATGTTAGATTTACTGATGAGATTAAAAAATTGGTAATAAAAATAGATTTATTTTTTTTGAACAAAATATGATGTAGGTGATCCTGTCCTGCTTTAAAAGGATTTTGATTATTTTTTAATCGAATTAAATTAACAGACAAAAATTCATATACAAAAATTACCACCGACCATGCAAGTAATATTGGATGAACTAAGTTTTTGTTAGCTAAATATATCAAAATAAATGAAATTATAAAACCTAATAATAAACTACCGCTGTCTCCTAAAAAAAGTTTTGGAAGTCCAAACATAGAAAAGTTAAAAAATAAGAAAACAATGAATGGTAATAATATTGTAATTAAAAATAAATTAAAACTTTGATTTTGAGCTAAAAAGAATAAAATTAATATAACAGAAATTGTTGTAAAACTTAATGTTCCATCTAATCCATCAAAATAATTAAAGGCATTGGTTAAAAATAATACACATAATAAAGTAAAAGGAACGCCAAAGGCTCCCAGCTCTAATTTAAAATAATTATAATCCCCTATATTATTTAAAACCAAGTTTTCAAATATAATTAAATAAAAAACTGGAATAATTTGTAAACTTAACTTGCCTCCAGTATTCAAATGATACCTGTCATCAATTAAACCCACTAAAGATATTAAGAAACTCATAGATAATATTAGAGCTAAATTTTTATCGAAAATATCTAATACTTGCAGAGCAAATAATAAAATTAAACTTATACTTACCCCACCTGTATATGCAGTTGCTTTTTTGTGAATTTTTCTTTTATTTGGTAAATCCACTAATTTCAATCTGTATGAGACTTTTGCAGCACAAAATAGTAATACAAAACTAATTAGAAAATAGACAAATATCTCAATGTACATAAAATTATTATTAATTGTTTTCTAGTCTATTTCAAAATAAATACATTACAAATAAGATTATGGTAATTAAAGTATTAATTTATAAATTATCAGATTTATAGTAATGTTTTATTTTACTATTTGATCTTAACCGTTGTATAAATATTTAGTTTTATTTAATGATACTTAACTCTGCAAAAGAAAAATTTATATTCTATACGATTCCAACAATTTTATTTTCTTTAATTCCCCTTTTTTTAATCACTGGTCCCTTTTTAAGTGATCTATCAATCTCATTAATTAGTTTATTATTTTTGTTTTACTGTCTAAAGGAAAAAAATTTTGCTTATTTTAATCATAAATATTTTTATTTTTTTTTAATGTTTTGGGTTTATCTTACTATAAACAGCTTAATTAATAATTTTAATATTGATAGTCTAAAAATCTCTATATTTTATTTTAGGTATGGTGTTTTTGTATTAGCAATTTCAGCATATTTAAATTTAGAAGATAAATTTATTAAACATTTTTTTTATTGCATTTTTTTTTGTTTTACTGCTCTAATTTTAGATGGTTTTTATCAATATTTTACTGGGGAAAATATTTTAGGTTGGAAGAACACTCATAGAACATCAAGTTTTTTTGGTGAGGAAAAGATTTTAGGCAGTTATCTTAGTAGATTGTGGCCAATTTTTTTTGGACTGTCTATATTTATATTTAAACCTAAAGATAAGCAATTTATTTTATTTATATTAATTTTTATTTTATCAGAAGCTTTAATTTTTTTAAGTGGAGATAGGACTGCTTTTTTTTATATTAATCTTTCAGCAATTTTTGTTATTTTGTTTTCTCAAAAATTATTTAAACTAAGATTATTAACTTTAACATCTAGTATTTTATTACTTGTAATCATAAGTTTTATAAATCCAACAGCAAAAGAAAGAGTAGTAGATCAAACTTTAAATCAAATGAACTTATCTAGTGAAAAAAACTTGCAACAAAAACAAGAGGGGATATATATCTTTACAAGAGAGCACACCCATCATTATCTATCAGCTTATAGGATGTTTATTGATAATGTTGTTATGGGTGTTGGAGTAAAAAATTTTAGAGTTTTTTGCAAATATGAGCAATACAAAATAAGTGATGTTTCATGTTCATCACATCCACATAATACTTACGTACAAATATTGAGTGAGACTGGAATTTTAGGATTTATATTTCTTTTAACAGTTTTTGTTTACTACTGCTTCTATGTTCTAAAACATATAATTTTAAGATTTAAAGGAAAATTTTATTTCACGGACTTTGAAATTTGTATTTTATCTGGTATTGCAATATATTTATGGCCGATTGTACCAACTGGCAACATATTTAACAATTGGTTAAATATAATAATGATTTTAAATTTACCCTTTCTTATTTGGAGTAGAAAAAAAATAAAAGTTAATAAATAATTTTCTTAATTTATTTAAAGATAATCAAAATTATAGAAGATTAAAATTTAATAAAATACCTGTATTTTAATATTGTGATAAGAGCTATAATTGCATCATGAAAACGTATTTTTTTACCCTCTTCTACTGTTCTGCCATTATATGAAATTGGCATCTCATTTATTTTTTCATTTAATAATGAGATTTTAGTATTTACTTCAGCACAAAATGCAAAATCGTTTTCCTTTAAATCGAATTTAAGAAAAATATCCTTTTTAAATATTTTGTAACAGGTGTGAGCATCTGTTAGTTTTTGCTTATTCAAAAAATTAGAAATTATAGTCAATACATGATTTCCAAAAATTCTATAATTTGAGAGAAACTTATTACGGTTATAATTATTTTTCTTTAGTACTCTTGATCCATAAATAACTTTTAAATTTTTACTTATCAAAGTTTTAATTAATTTATTTAAATCTTTAGGGTTATATTCAAGGTCAGCATCTTGAATGGCAACAATATTTCCTTTTATATGAGGTACAGCAGATTTAATTGCAGCTCCTTTTCCAAAATTTTTTTTATGAAAAATTACTTTATCAATATTTTTATTGTTTTTAATTATGTTTTTAGTACCATCTGTCGAACAATCATCGATAACTATAATTTGTTTCTTATAAACTATATTTTTTTTTACTTTGCTAATAATTTTACCAATATTATCCTTTTCATTAAAAACAGGAATTATAATTGTAACTTTATTTTTTTTCATGAATATTGCTATAATTTATCACTTTTTACATAAATAACTTTTTAATTAATTACTTGTGTTCATTTTAAATTATATTATAAAAGCCACGCCTGGTAATTATTGCGAAAGTGTAATACCCGATCCCATCTCGAACTCGGAAGTCAAGCCTTTCAGCGCCAATGGTACTTTGTCTTAAGACACGGAAGAGTAGGACATTGCCAGGCATATCTAAGATGAAAAATCTCATAATAGTAACTGGTGGTGCTGGGTTTATTGGATCCAATTTAATTAAATCACT
>MDTB01052013.1_pt1 | contig 16989 bp, 22 predicted proteins | sample 811161 | NCBI WGS metagenome assembly MDTB01 (sample SAMN05326650, study PRJNA326480) | marine metagenome | isolation source: seawater | place: Mediterranean Sea | collected 2009
CGGTACCGGTCGAACGTTTAGTCTCGCCAGAGGAGTTGAAGGCTTCACACGCCTGAGGCAAGAACCGAACGAATGAGTACCAACGCCTTGGAGGAGGAGTTCTCCTTTTGCAATATTCGTTCTGCCTCTTCGAGAGCGGTCTTCGTCTTGCTACCCGCCCCTTTCCAGTCTTTGAGAGAACACTTTTGGCCGGGTTTGCTACAACCTCTGAAGGTCGGTTCGCCACAATCCTTTGACGTGAAATTGTCTTCATAACATTCTTTCAATATTTTAGAAGCCAGTTTGCTCATTCGGTTTTTCAATCAGCGTAGACTTTTTTTTTGGAGAACTGATAAATATGACTTCAACTGGATTGGGTGATAATCGGCGATCGTCATATAGAGAAACGAGAATCACCGTACCTAAGGTGACCGTTTCTCATACGCCAGAAGAGTCTGTGAACAGATGCACTAGATCTAAAATAGCTTCTTATATTACTTGTTCCGTGTTCGTATGTTCGGCGCTTTTTGTGGGGTTTTGGGCAGCATTTCAAGATTTTTGAACTTAGTGCGTTTATTAGGTACTCACCTTTTCCGTCAGTTTTATAAACAGAATAGTTGAAATCTCACAAATGTCATCGACCGGTGCTGCTGCTCGAACATCGTCACAAATGCCTGTTCCATCATCTGCCGCACAAATACCCGCGCCTGTCGCACCATCCGTTGCGGCTCAGACGCCAGCCCAGATGGCGGCCTGTCCACCCCCATTGGTTTCACCCTCCGAACTTTCTGAATCTCACGCCGTACAGCTCGCAAAAATGATAAAAAAGGATCGAATGTCGAGTCTGTTCACGACGATTCTGTTAGGAGGTTGTATCCTGGCCCTCGTATACCGTTTGAAGATGGTAGATGAAAGAATCAACTCGATCTCCGTAGGCTTGAAGAAAGCGCCCGAAGAGCCGAACAATAGGTTTAAGCCGGTTGCGCGCAGACCTCCTCCTCCGCGCCGAGAGGAGGAGGAAGAAGACGAGACAGATGAAGAAGAATCCGACGACGACGTTGTAGTGGAAGTGGAGCGGTCTTCACCTCCCCCTCCGCCTCGTTCGTCAAAGGATCCGGAGGAAGCGGTCGCGCCTCCCGAAGGCAACGCTCCATCGGATGACGAGGAGGAGGAGGAAGAAGCACCTCCAAATGTGAAGTCGGTCCAATTTGTGGACAGGAAGAGGGGTGCACGGCGTACCAACACTAAGTAAACAGGATCAGTGTTAGAGACCGACGTAGTAAAGATCAGCCAAAAAAAGATGTCAGATAGCGATGTAGTGTTTCTCAACGTGGGCGGTTGCTACTATGTGACGCGAAGATCAACTCTTCTGCGGTCAAATTCTTTTTTTTCAGGCCTGGCGCGCACAGATGAAACAGAATTATTCGTAGACCGAGATCCGACTCATTTCAGACATATTTTGAACTGGCTTCGCGGAGTACGTTACCTTCCTGAAGACGACACACTGCTCCGGGAGCTTTCGTGGGAGGCAGACTATTATGCATTGACTGACCTGCGGGAGGCCATCACGCGCAGCAAACGCAGATACTCTCTGCTGCAGAACGTATCTGAGATAAGTGCCGAAATGCGCAGAAAATAAAAAAGTGAGGCTATATGTTAAAGGAATGGACTCGAAAAAACGATGCCAGACATGTCATTTGGGTAAAGTTACCCCAAAAGACATGCCGTTTTGCTTGTTGCAAAAGTTGTCTTCGGGATCGAAGGCTTTGGTACACGGAGATTTAAAGAAACTGGAAGCATGGGGAAATGATGACGGATTCGCTTACTTGAGTGTTTATTTGTGTTTTGTAATGGCGTGTATGAGTGTATTACGCTGATGCGTTATTTTATCCATTTGCTTACAAACTTGATGCGTGTCACAGGAGGGTCATGAAAATGAACTCTCTTTTTTTGTGTTGAGTCCCGATACCTCCTTCTTCCAGTCCTGCTTTTGGACCTTTTTGAAGACTTGTTACTCCGTTTTTTTCGAGACCTTCCCATAACTTTATACTACTATCTATTTTATTCCCGTTGAGCCGAAACCATCCACTCCACGCGTGGTGTAGACGAGTTCATTTTCTCGTTCAACACGAAATACATCAGGAGTGGAAATCTTTTCTAGTATGAGCTGAGATACGCGGTCTCCTCGAGAAACAATAAATTCCACGTCTGAGTGATTGTACAACAAAATCTTGATCTCCCCCCTGTAGTCTGAATCGATCACACCCGCACCGACCTCAATTCCATGTTTCAAAGAGAGACCAGAGCGAGATGCGATACGTCCGTAGTATCCTTCCGGTATCGCAAGTATCAGCCCCGTACCGACCAACTGTCTTCCCCTTGCAGGGATACGTGTGTCTTCATTTGACACGATGTCGTAGCCAGCTGATTGAGGCGTCTTCCGTTCTGGCATTCTCGCGTCATCGTTCATCAAAAAGACCTTCATTGGTCGAGGCACTATGCGTGATGTACCTAACGAGCGGAGAAACTGACATGGTATCTAACGTCCGCGTTCCCTGTCGGCAGCTTCTCTTGTCATAAACACTGTCATCTTGCACTTGCCTCCTCCGTGGAGCTCAACCGGAACGAGATCCTCTTCCTTTACCGTTTCCTTAAGTTTTTCTAGTTTTTTCCTTCGTTCTTGTGATCTCAAACAACATCCAAATACAAAGTTTCTTAATTTGGAGTTCACAGGCATAAGACCCACTGTCAATATTTCTTGAATGTCTAGCTCGTCTTCTATTCTGTCGTAGACGTGACACGTTCTGAGGCAGTCTTCATTTGTTTATGATATTCTCCAGTTTTAATATTGGTACTTCCAAGAGTCTTCCAAAAAAATTAAAGAGTAAAATTACAAACATGCCACCGTTACCTACAGCGACCTATTTCATAGAACCTCATACCGGTTCCGCATTAACAAAATGTATGGTGGTCTTACTAGATCCTATATCGGGCGTCGTGGTGATGCGCAAGAGACTGTCTCGTCAGCTGTCGGGACGCCTCGTACAAATAGGTACTCCCACAGATTGGGACCCTGATAAGAGTATTCCAAACCTGTCCAACAACTTCATAAGGTTAGCATTCAAACATGACGCAACGAGAAAAGGGGAAGATGTAGAATCGTTGCGTCGTGATCTGAAACATTATGTCATGATGCCTCCAGACGAAGTAAGTGGACAGTCATACATAGTGAACCATTGGGGGCTCGCATTTCCTGTCATGGACGGTCAACCCATAGTGTTGAGAAAAGGAAACGGGGCTAGTCTTGCTACATTAACGCTTTACAACATTTTTACCCCGACCGGAAGCGCGAACATAAACTATCTTATGCCTCATATAATATGCGTACGCCCCCAAAACACGTGGTGGGTCACGATCAAAGAAACTATTCTTGAGATATTGAGACAACACTTTGCACACGTCTCGGAAAATGCACTCGATAAGTTGGAAGTACAAAGGATCGAACCAAACGAAGCCACTTCTGAAACCGTGATGAGGTTGTCCATGCCGTTTCCCCTTTCACTGTACAAGATGACCGAATATCAGCAAACCACATTGAAAACACTGAGGTAAAAATAGCCGATTACATAAAAATTCCTCCGCGCTCAAGTACTTCTCGTTCTGTATCAAGTTCACCAGTTCGGTATAAGACATCGTGGTGGTCTCCTTGTAGATATCCAAAAGGATCTTCGTATACCACTGCATGTTCGAGTATTCATCCCTCAAGTCTGAAAATTTTAGATCACCTGCCATGTATATGGAGGGCTGATGGATCAGTAATGTAGAATGTTTCGTCATAGTTCTATGATGCCCGCAAACTGTGAACAGTGTCGCAGCAGAAGCAACAAGACCCTCTGCGTGTGTGTGTAGATTGGAGACATTGTTTAGTACGTCATACATGTAGAGCGCTGCTGGCAAGGACCCGCCCCATGTACTAAAAAGTGTGTTGGGTTTTTTTTTGTTACGTATGTAAAAAAATGCCATACGAATCCTGTGGATTCCTCGGATTCATTGGTAAAGTCCCCCTGGATAAGGAACAGTTTTGCTCCGGAACGTCTACATCATCATCTACGCCCAAAACAGATACAATCGGCGATCATATTGCTACAATGGCCGAGTTCATGGCATTAGCAGATGTGTGCGAAAAGCGCCCCGAGTTAGACCCGCGATGCGACGGCATGATGGAAAAAATGATCGCATCAGAATTGGAATATGAGCAAACCGGGAAACGACAACCAGTGGAACCATACTCGTCTTCAAAAAGTAAAGTGGATGAGCACAAGGAGAACACAGTCAGGCCATTGATGACAAAATTTTGTGCTTCATTCAGTGAGAATGAGTGTAACGATTCCCATGCCCGTCAACATTGTAAAGCAGAAAATGGTACTTGTGCTTGGGATGTTGAGAAATTCCGTGCAAGGTATCAGCATCCATGAAATGAGGACAAACGAAAATCGACAGCTGGTTTCGTGCAAGATTTGCATCACTCGCATCGCAGACATGAAGGCAGCAGAGGCTGAAGAAGAAGAAGATGTATACGTCCCTCCCCCGCCCGTCAAGAAGATGAAGATCGTCTACTGCGGTACTCCCATCGGCTTCAGCTTCTGCCAGAAACCGCGCGGTCATCTCGGTCACTGTTGCATGTGATCAGAGTGTGGGTGTCGTGCCATAACACACAGACATGGCACCTCCCGATTTCGATCGAGACTACGAACGTGTCTATTTTAGCAAGTGGTCACCTTCTCTCCATAGACATTGCTTTTTGATGCAGAGAATAGTGATTAGAGAACTTCTGTTACAGTGTACCAATAGAAACGAGGGGATCGGAGTGATAAGTCCAGAGGTTCTGGTGCAACACATCCTCCCTCATGTGGAGGTCGCATACACATGATGGGGATAGAATGCATCTCGTACCCATGTAAACTGTATAATGGACTCATTTATGTAAAGACTGAATGACACGGTGTCAGACATACATGGGTTATTTTCTAGGATCATGGATGTTTATTTCGTTTCTCGCGAGTGTATGTACAGGTCCCAAACACACAGCGTTCCATCATGGACAGACAGGTCATCCCCAATCATCCTCATCTCCGCTCGGAAGCCGCTCTTCTCTGTCGGTGAGCCTTGACGACTCCTCCTCTATGAAGCATCCCTCTACGGAGGGACGCTAAGCTGGAGGGACGTGAGACTCGCGATGAGACCGTGTAAGTGGCGGCCGAATACGTTGAAGGATCGATCAAGTTGTATCCCACTCGTACTTTGGTGCCTTGCATGAAGCAAGGCACCTTTCCGTTTATTCCTGGTAGCTGCACTCTTTGATTTGCAAGGGCAACTAAGAGTCGAGGGGTCAACACGCCGTAGATCGCCTCGATTTGCTCGTTTTTATACATTATTTTTGTTGTTTCGGGACAGGGATCTGGGGGGAGAATCGGCTCTCCTCGAAGCCATTCTGGCAAGTCATCATCGGGCATCTCACTTCCACCGGGCCTATCACCGTCCGAAATAGAATGAGATACGCTGAAACGAACGTGTTGAGAAGCTTCGGATCCAGAAGGCGATGGCGGTTGTCTAGACCTAGGAGCCTCATCCTGCGAAAGCTCTTCTTGCGGAGGCTCTTCTTGCGGAGGCTCGTCTTGCGGAGACTCCTCCCGGGGAGGCGGCTCAGAAGTCTCAACAGTTTCCTGCTCTACAGTATTGGCATTCTCTTTACTACTGTCGTTGGCGGGGGCTGCTTCCTCGACAAAGTCCGGGGGAGACGGCGGTCGTTGAATCTCTTGTGGACCCTCGCTCTCGACCGTAGTTTCTATTACGAGACCTGCCTCATGAATTTCAGAAATCATCTCACCCATCTGGGACACAAGTATCAAATCATTGTTTATGCTCCCATCTTGATTAACAGAGTCCGACAACAATACGGCTGCACATTCTTCAGGCAGCTGGCCGAGACACTCGGTAATGATTGCATTCACATCCATATCGTCACTTATCTCCTTCAAGCATACAAACGTGTGGTCGGTATTGGGCCTGGTATCCAGTACGCTTTCAATACCAAACTTACTCATATTGGGATGCTGCATCACTTTCTCGTGCAACCATTTGGGCCATCGAGTGATTTCAACCCGCATCTTGATTTGCACTCAATTGCACAAAAATGAAATGTGTCATTTTCCGCACATTGTGTTGCAAATGTTGGCGACTGTTTCAGATGTCGAGCGATAAGAAAGGGTCGAATTGAAGACCATACGCTGAAACATGTCTGTGGTCACGTTGTTCGTGTAGAAAAGTGAGTCCGAAGGAGTAACTCCAAGACGGGTACGTGGCATCCTTCGTCGATGAAAGCGGGAATGAGTTCAAGTCGGTCGAACAATACATGATGTGCAAGAAGGCGGACATGTTCACGGGAAACGAATCCATCAAGAGAGAAATCATGGCGACGGACGACTTGTGGTCGTCGCGTCATCAACTTCGAGCCCGACAAGTGGAACGCCGAAGCGGAAAACATTGTGTTTCATGGATGCCTTCTCAAGTTTACCCAAAATGCGACTGCTCGCGGGTCTCTTTTGGCGACGGGGGACTCGGGCATCGAACAAATGAATCCGAATGACCCCACGTGGTCCGCACCAGGAAAGAATCTGCTTGGCAACATTCTCATGCGTGTGAGAGAGCACTTCTGGGGGAGTATGCTCATCTAGCGTCACTCTGGGATGATGATGATACGCCAAAACGGGATTGTGAGGGGTGTGCTCTGCGCGGTGCGTCAGGAGTCGTATCCGATCTTTTTTCATCAGGACTGGAAACATTTGCTCCTTTTTCCAACTCTGTAGCTAAAGACGCTGCTGAACGCTCCGTTTTATCCATGTCTTCCCTGATTTGTTTCCAGCCGGCGCGGAATTTCTTTAACGACCACTCAGAGCCCGAAGGTTTTATAGGTGTCATGTTAAACGATTTAGGTTGGATGGTATACCCACCGGCGAACGTATACCAGTCCATTCTTCTGTCTGACTCCCTTGAAAGTGAGTCAAGCAGTTTGATTAAATTCGTAAAGCGAGTATATCCTTCTTCAAACGAAGGATATGGTTCCCCAAACCAGCTACGCATAAGAGAATTGTACGCCTCTTCATTACGCTTTTCGAGTGTGATTTTTTCACGCATACCGTTGAATGTCAATGGAGTCGGCAGATTTCCGTTTGTATGACATAGACACAATCCCGGACTTTCCCATTTTTCTTCGTCCTCTACGTGTCTTGAAATCATTGGGAGCTCACAATCTCGATCTCGTTTTATCATCGCACGTAAAAACGATTCGACATCACCTGTTACGCCGTCCTCAACGAGATCACGAACGGGTGGTCGTTGCTCCATCGACATGCTTTCCGATTTAGCCGACGCCTCCTGTATAGGAGTACGTGTCAACGCCCAAAATGAAACAGTCTCCTCAGGTGTACGTGATGGTTGTGGTTGTGGAAGCGGTCCAGTGGGATCTACGCGTATTTGGAATTGATTTCGATCGTCGTTGACAATAGTAAAGACTGTAGAATCACTGTATAAATTATTCAAGATCGCCATGATATAACTCATCCAATCACCATCATTGGACAAATGAAACGGAATACCGTATATTTCTTTATACCAAGTATCAGTAAGTTTTACTAATTGAGTGTAGTCGAGAGGTTCTTGCGAAATTAACTTTGTAATCCCTCGTCTGACAGACGCGTTACCCAGCCGTTTGATTTTACCAGCAGGCGGTACTATAAGCTGGTGCTGTATCATTTGTGACACGTGGAAACCCTCCGGATAATAATTTAAGACGACTCCATCACCGTTCTCATCAAACTGTAAACTGTTGAGAAGTGCCAATCCTTTTAGACACTCACTAACACCGCCCTCTGTTTCTATAGCAATAGTGGCAATGACGAATCCCTTGAAGGCCGGTACTATGGAACCTTTAAAGCGTTTGGAACTTTTGAAACGAAATTTGGAACATTCTTCTTTTAACGCCGTTATCTTTTCAACTAAATCCAAATAATTATCACGTTTCCACAGCTTGTAGAAATACCTAGATACCGGGTACACAACATATAAACTTGTTTTTAAGTTGTTTTCTATATCATCGGCACTTACACTCACCGTCGTTACATCAATGTCATCATTTTCTTTCAAACTGGAAGTGTACTTATTTCCTAACGTAAATAACATGACATCTATGTCATTTGCTTCCCTCCATCTTTCGGTGGGGATATAGTTGAGACTTCCCGTAATCAAACATGGAAGTTTACCATCTAGAAGGTCTTTTTCGACGCTTCTAAAGCACTCTTCGAACGTTTCAAACTCTCCCATTAGTTTTATTTCTTTTACATCAGGAAGTTGTTCTGTGATGTATTTGAGAACGGAACTTCCCTCCCCTTTCTGAAGGGCAGAACCAAACAAACAGTCTCTCATATCATACTTGCTTTTATGTTGCAAAAAAAAAATCGCACCATACTGTAATAATGGAGCACAGCTCGTGTCGCACGGCCCTTCACACAGTGTATCAAGAGTGCTCGTCACTTTCTACGCAAGAAGAACGAGACAAGTGCCGCACCGAAAAAAATGTTCACTTCGATCGCTCGAACTGCCACTGCTCTAGCACTCCACTACAATGCAACGTGGCCGGGAGTTCGCAACCGAGATATGCTTGTGTTCCCGGTTCGCACGAGCCACAGACTGTTCATGGTTTACCTTTGAACGGCAATCCCAACAGGAGCGTCTCTCAATGAGGGAACGCAGAAAAGTTAGTGACCTTGCGTTTCACATCTGCTGTGGGATCGTAAACACAAACCGTCGCCAGCGTAAGCTTGGCTGTCACAGCGTCTATTATTTTTGCCTTCATAAACGTTTTTCCATCTTCAGAGGCCATCATCGGATAGAAAAGAGCAACTGGCTTACCCGCCTCTATGACGACTTCTTCCTGATCGTTCGTGAGGTCTGTTTGTGCCACGCCGTACACAATCTGTACCTGCTCGTAGAGATCCTGCATACTCTGAGAAGCTTCATCTCTAGTATTACGAAACTGTTCTGCTAGCTCCGTAGACTTTTTGAATGCGTCCTCGAGGAATTGCATGCGACGGGACAACATGGGTGCACTAGATGAGTGTAGGGGGACAGTAACTGAGTTCTGTACCTGAGGGGGTACAATGGTAGGAGCTGGTGGAAGGCCTGTAATTTCTCGTGGCGGGGGACGCCTTCTACGTGCAGGGGGGACTGCTTGAGAATGTGTTGCACCGGGGAGAGAGTGGACACGCTGTGGGCGCTGCTGGTTGAAACCTAGTGAGAGGGACATTCGACGTTTGGTTTGTATACTCATAACAGACAAAAAAAGAGTGTTCACGAACTTACGCAGAGATGCGCCGTGCCAGGTCTCCCTTCTTTCCAGTGCAAGAAAGTCCCATCTCATTACACATATCACGCAACTGCTTCAAAGTTTTAGTTCGCTCCAGCTCTTCGGCAGAGAGCTGCTCTTGTTTCGGACCCTCTTCGGTGTCTGCAGTGACCTTCACACGACCAGAATCGTGCTCATCATCGACAGGCTCGTTCTCAGTGCATGGAGTCTCGCATGGTGTCTCGCATGGAGACTTGGCCGGACAGCACGCGCTCTCACACGCTGACACGTCCGGACAGCACGCGGTCTCGCATGGAGACTTGGCTGGACAGCATGGAACCGTGTGATCGGACTCTTCCGGGAGACGAGGTGTGCTGTCTGCAGCCTCCTCGAGTGTGACAACAATTTCCTCTTTCTTGGAACGAGAAGTCTTTTTGGGGGCTGGTGGTGGGTCGCTGTGACTAACAACTGTTTTGGGAGGTGGTGTCGTTTCACCTTCATGAACATCGAGAGGAGGAATAATGCTTTCTGGAAGCAAGAAAGGCATTGTTCTTTTCCATGTCCACTCGGAAATATTTATTCTTTAACAAACGCACACACAACATCACTTCTATGGAGGAGCTTGCTCATCGTCGGACGAATCGGGAGAGGCAGGGCGCCCTCGACCACCACTTGCACTTGCTCCCATGTTTCCTTTCTGGAATGCGGCGAAAGGGTTGTTGCCTCCTCCACCGAAACCCGGTAATCCCCCAAGTCCTCCCAGTCCACCACTCCCCCCGCCCTTTCCCAGAATCTGCTTGGACATCTTCCGTTTCATATGGTACATTCCCATACTACCGACCATGGTCATAAGTATGTCCATTTCCGGTGAGGTGGAGTGACTTCTCTTCCAGTATTTTCTGTATATGCGTCCCAGATTGGCGTCATGTTTGTTCAAGTCTCGACATACTTCGCTGGACCATCCTTCCAAATCCAAAAGTCCTATGCGGTTATTCACCATCTCGATTCCAGTCACAGCAACGCGAAGACCATCTCTCATCATGTTCACATTACTTTGTTCATCCATTGCGAGTGTGATGCGTCTCATCTCCAACATCATGTCCTCCGTGCGATCTTGCAGTGTCCATTCTTTGCTCAGCTTTACGCCCTGCATTTCCAACTGTCGAAGATCCAACAATACTGCTCTGCGTGAATCTTCGTCGTCTATCATTTGCGGGGGATTGAACACGGGGGGTTCCGGTGGCGGTGGTGGTGGCATATCAGGAGGCGGAACATCAGGTGGCATAGACTGTTGCGCGTCTTCCATTTCGCGTGCACGTTGTGCCTCACGCTCGCGTTCCGCCTCACGCTCGCGTTCCGCCTCACGCTCGCGTTCCGCCTCACGTTCCGCCTCACGTTCCGCCTCACGTTCCGCCTCACGTGCGCGTTCCGCCTCACGTTCTGCATCGTATGTATGTGGAGGGACGTCGTCGAATACAGGAAGAGGTGGACTGTAACCTCGAGTCTCGGGAATGGGTTCTAGTCTTTCCGTAATATCTTCGATGCGAGGATTCTCGTCTATCGCAGACAGGTCGACCCTGTCTGGGTTGGACAACACTGTAAACAGCATGCGATCAGTTTCCGATACCGTCGACCTTGCATCCATTTCTTTCTCGTCTCGACAGGTTTTGTACGGTGTAACTTGACCGCGCAAAAAAATAAATTTTAGTGTGAAAACTGACACATGTTATCCTAGTCTAAAAGATCCGTAATACTTTCGATGAATTCGTTGCATATTAACTGTTCAGATGTTCTCAATGAGTACTCGAACGTTTGCTTGCACCTCATTAGTTCGTCTGTTCTACTTAGCTCACACGAGTCGGCAAACCTCTGTTTCAAGGTTTTGCAAAGAGCTACCAATTCGTTCGAACGTACACAGGATGGAAGTGGAAGGTCTCTAATACGCGACAACTCGTCGTTCAGTGCCGTACTCAGTATGTACTTTTCTTCCCTGAATTCTCTGTCTACCACATCAGGATTCTGTGTTCTGTACTTTTTATGTACGACTGCTGCACGGTTGAGTTGTTCCTCTGTTTTAAGCGTCACATGTCTCACTTCCGAATGTATATTTCTGAGATATGCAACCCATTCGCGACTAAGATCCGTAAGATGGTCCGTAAGAGCGGTACATACCTGAACACATTCTTTATCCAACGAACCTTCTACATGCCAAAACATACATTCTACATTTGGCTTATCTTGTTTGATGTACAGTTGCTTGAGGGATGACTCGACTTTTTTTTCATCCTCATCCCCTAGAATTGCATTTCTCACTATGTGACCCACACTTGGTATTTTGTGCTCGCTTAATGGATTCGTGCTTATGTGAAACCTTGAATCAACGAAACTCATTTGATGTTTGTAGTGGGTTTATTTACATACTTCCCTTACGCACGGGTGGCAATGACCTAACCTTCCTTTCGACCGGTTTGGGTGGGGGCGACGGTGGTTTTGCTTTCTTAAGTGACACGGCAGCAAGCATTTTTCCGGGCATCGACTTGGGTTCTACTGGTGCAGTGACCTTTGCAGCAACGGCCTTTGCAGCGGGGGCTTTTGTGACCGGTCCGACACGCTCGCCCTTCTTATCAACCAGAACCTTTACTTGGGACGTGGACGTGCCTGCCTTGGCATCGGGCTTTTTCTGCCCATTCGCTTGTTTCTTCTTACCCGCTTCAACATCGGCGACTTCCTCTTTCTTCTTACGAGGACGCATCATACACGCATATAGAAGCAGGACGAGCGCCACGCCACCAGACCCGGCAGCGAGGGAGATTTCCCACGTCTCCCAACCAGAAGTCTCAGGTGGAGGTGGTGGAGAAGACTGTGTTGTGTTCGAAGACGCGTTCGAAGCTGCAACTTGCGTCAACACTAGGCTCAAAAGTAAGATCCGTTGAATCATTATTGATGTTAGGTCGGGTGTTTGGTATTTATAATTATTTTTTTCTTAGACAATTACGAACCTTATGAACACGACACATTGTATATGCGGAGAGTATGAGAACTTATTAGCGTAGTCAGCCGTTGTTCTACTGGTACCGTGCTACAAGGCATATGTCGTATACAAATATAACAACAGCATTCATGCGTTGTGTAGATTCTATATTTTGGCAATGCTGTTCGCATCTCAAGTGTTATATCACACTTTACACATGCCATCGATTCATTTCGTAGACATCATTCTCGTAAGAATTGCTCTATTGTGTCATATCATGGGCCAAGGATTCTTGTAATCGTGACACACCCGAAAACTCATGTACACAACCCTCCCAAAACACTGAAGTCTATTTTGTTCTCAGACCGAGGCCCTCTCAAAGTCCACTATCACATGTTGATGCATTGCATTTGAGCAATTTCGTTGATACTATCGTCATGAAGCATCTTCATCGCTTTCGCACATATCAGCCCACATCTTCCGTTTCGGGGGTGGTTTCATAGCGTCGAACGCTTCCTGAAGACTCTTTCCGGTTGTATAAATGTGGACAATTCTGTAAATCGCTGCAGCATAGTGTAATCTTGGTACGACTTTACCCTTACAGCGCATAGGATTTATGAACTTATATTCAACCTGAATACACGTTTCACAAATACGTTGAACTTTATAGAAAAACATACCGTATGGCTCAGAAGAGGCAAATTCTTGAAATATATTACACAGTATGACGTAGAGACGCTGCAACCCGTGTATGTCTTTAGTGATGTTGTATATTTCATCGTAAGTCTTGCAGTACCACGATGGGGTCATGAGTTGATCATTGTGTAAGAGGTCGGTGACCGCCACAAAATCCTCACTCATTTGTTGTTTGCATTTCTTTTTCCTACATCAGTCTGATGCGCACCGAGAGACCAAGCAAACAGAGAGGAGTCGGAGCTTGCGTGTCGGACCAAGACCAAACAGAATCGAAGAAGTCGATGAAGACCATGCGAATCTGCGACCGTGTTCATGGAGAGATAACGATCCCGCCGTTCGTTGCGGCCATAGCAACTCACAAAATATTCCACCGCCTGGATTCTGTTCGACAATTGGGAGGATGCGCCTTCGTGTACCCGTCGGCCACACACACTCGTCGTGAACATTCACTAGGTGTCTGTCACTTGGCCGGCGACATGGGATTGCACCTCAAGGAACGGTACCCGAATTTGGTGGACGATGACGATATCCTTTGCCTTCAAATAGCCGGCCTTGCTCATGATATGGGCCACGGTCCATTTTCACACACGTTTGAGGATTACATGCACGAACACGTAAAAGATTGGTCTCATGAAGATTCAGCGTGTGTTCTTCTTGAAAAGGTTTTCATGGAACTCGTCTCCGAGTACGATCCCTTCAAGAAGGGCACAGAACAGCAACATTTCCGCACTATTCAGCTAATGATAAGTGGAATCCAAGACGACGATGTTATTACATTCGAAGAGTTCAATCGTTACCCTGATCAACGGTTCTTGTTCGAAATAGTCCACAACCAAACGAATGGAATCGATGTTGACAAATGGGATTACCTTTGTCGAGATGCCTTGTGTGCATTTGGAGCCACACGTCAACTGAGTTTGGCTAGACTCATAGGAGCTACCCGCCTCGTCGAAAAGAATAAATTCTTTACAATTGCATTCGATGAGAATGTTGCGTTTGAGATGGCAGAAATGTATGCATTACGTGCACGTCTTCATCGACAGGTGTATCAACATCATGGAGTAATTTTGGTTGAATCTCTCATAGTGGAGTTAATGAATGCGATCGACAGAGTTTCTCTTCCACAGGACCGTTTTTTCGCCATAGCACAGGACAAGGATCGTTTCACGTCGTTTGTGGATGCTTCCATTCTATGTCACCCTCTTTTACAACACGAAGCCGTAATTCCCTACTATGAATGTTTGTTGAATTGGACAAACACGACTCGTACCAGGAGCACAATAGTACTACATACGCTACCCCTTTGTTCGAATTGCGGACGTGAAACTGAACTCACTGCTTCGTTTTGCACACACTGCGGTGCTTCTACGAAAGATCGTACCGGACTCGTGTCCGGATCAGGCGTGGAGGTTGCTCCTGCATGCTACGCCACCGGGGAGAGCATCACAGCGCGCCTATGTAAACATCTCAAACGCGACGACGTACGTGTCAGCGTTCGTGATATCAAATGCGGGAAGGGAATCGTGGTGGAAGATCCTCATGGGCGTAAATGGATGGACTACGACCCTCTGAAGTGCGTTACATTTGTGGGCAAGGACGACCGGCCATCCCGAGTGGAAGCGACATCGCACCACGCACCTCGGTATCGACATGTCCGCACGGCACGTTGCTATGTCATGAAAATGAACATCGGCAAAGAGGAATTGTCTGAAATAGACATCGCATTCGTACACATGTGCGAGGGGATCGGGTTCATGGATTCGGGAATCTTTGAAGATTGAGAACGTTCATTTGTCCTATCCCGACCCAGCCACTCTTTCTCAAATGAGAAAACTGGGAAAACATAACACGAGTTGTTTGATCACCACAAAATGAAGGTTCTGTTTGATAACCACTGTAGCACTGTAGCGGTGCGCGTCAGATTCGACCAGGCGATCCAATTCTGTGTCACCGATGAAGGAGTGGCATCAAACAGGCGTCGCCTTTTTGTCTGCAGCATGTGGTCTTGTTTTGGCAATAGGCATTACACCATCTTACATGACAAGCATACACAAACGATACATGGCAATTTCAGGAGCTGCCATTGGTGCGATGATTGGAATCGCTTACAACATCAAAGGAGGACCTTTACTTCTGTGTTAGAAGATTTCAGCGTGTTTCACATTTTTGCTAGTGGATCGCTGCCGCAGCTTCAAGAACTGATTCCCGAGACCAAACTCCGGGCGACTGGGGTGACCAAGCGTATGGGCGACTACGAGACACCAAACAAAAGCGGAGACCAAACGGAAGCCGAGACCGAGCCTAGATCCATCCATGTCGACTTACGTTGAGGATAAGAGCGACGCAGTGAAACTGTGGTTGGGCAAACGATACGACGAGGCAGATGCATCCCTTACTGCCATCCTCCTCGATCATCCAGAGGACGTTGAAATTTTTGCGATTCGTTCGGCTGTACGCGCAGCAAACAACAATGTCGATGACTCGTTGGCAGATGCTTTGAAATGCGTATCCTTGAAACCCAAATGGTACAAGGGATACGCACGTGTCGCACATGCCAAAGAACTGATGGGAAAGACACAGGAGGCCATAGATTTTGTGAACAAGGCACTCGAATTGGAACCGTCTTCACCGGTATTGAAGAAAGAACGTTGGCGCTTGATCCAGTTACTTGTTACCCGCCCCTCCCATATGTCTTGGGCAGACTGGCAAGAGGAAGATGAAACTGAGACGCCTCTTCCTCCGAAGGAAGAAAAAAAAGAACTTTCCGTTCCCTCCAGGGCGTGGCTCGAAGCAATGAGCTTCGACAATGAAGATGTCAATCTGGGATACGATGGATCATTGCCATCGGTCGAAGAGCTTCTTCGCCAGCACGTTGAATATCGTGTCCGTTGGATGAAGACACGCATATTTCGGTCGGAGGGACCTCGTGAAGTTCGCAACACACTGCGTCTGATGTTCAACCTCATTCAACGTTTGGGAGAGCACAATCGTGTACCGTTCGCCATTGCAGATCTGTGCGACTCGATTGCTTGTCGTTCCGAAGGATGCGCGATACGTTGGATGCATGACCTCGAACAGCGAAATGCACCCGACGAGCAGATGGAGTCTTTGGACGTTTGCTTTTTCCCGGCTCGAGTCAACTACGTTCCTGAGATGTCCAATGATACGCCCAAAGACTCTCAGTGGACAGTTCGTACGTTCCCGTTTCCCAAAGGGACACTCTGCGAGTACGCCAACATTCTCCCGAACTATTCACTTTTCATCGACCACAAGACTCTGCAAGGTCATTTGGCCGTGCTCGTGTTCCGATTACCCACCAAATTCGTCGTTCGCGTGGGCGATGAATCTTGGATGGGCCTCGCTGAATGCAGCTGTTGTTTCATCGTGTCTGCAAGCGGGAATCGCTCTCAGCTTATTCGTGCAGCTGAAATGACGACCGAAGAATACGGTGCCATGTGGGTTTGGATCTACCCTGAAGAAGACCACTTTACTCCATCCGCCCGCGAGTTGCGGAACAATCTTTCGTGCACCATCGGAGTTGCACGAAACACCACACTGCATCTATGTCGCAAGAACTTGGAGTGGCAGATTCGACACTACAAAAGCAGCAGTGTAGCTCGAAAGCCAAAGACTTTCGTCATTTAAGCCAAAGCGACAAACATGTTGACCGGGTACTTTAAGAAGCGTCAAGGGTTGAAGCCTCGCAAGATGAAGTAGCTCAGATGCACGCCACCGTAAAAAAGACGAAGACGGCCATGTAGTCCAGCATACGCCAAGAATCCTTGAAGAATACAATTCTCGGAGGTTCATGGCCTCATCCGCTCGTACTTGTTCCTGCCGTTGTCACCCTTTCAATCTCAACCTCAAACGTTCCATCATAGGAAACAAGGGTTTGGTCAGCATTTAAGAACGTTCCTTTCTTAGGGTGTGACCCTATAGAGCC
>MDTB01071658.1_pt1 | contig 16989 bp, 15 predicted proteins | sample 811161 | NCBI WGS metagenome assembly MDTB01 (sample SAMN05326650, study PRJNA326480) | marine metagenome | isolation source: seawater | place: Mediterranean Sea | collected 2009
GTGGAGAAATTTTTGTAAATATTATTATGAATAGCAATGATGAATTACTGACTGAACCAATTGTTTTTTGTCCTTCTTTATTGATGGATGAACAAAAAAAAGAAGATATAAAGAAGATGATTACAAAAGAAATTTTGAATTTATCAAATAACTTTATTAATGATGATGTGCTAAATCAAGAGATCAAAGTAAAAGTTAGGACCTTTTTGAAGTCAGTAATTGGTTTAAAACCTCTCACTGTTATTGAGATTGTTAGAATATAGATTATAATAGTAAAATGATAACTAAATTTAACCATGTAGCAATTGTAGTACCAGATTTAAAAGCAGCCTCAAAAAAATATAGAGATGTACTTGGAGCAGAAGTTTCTGAGATTAACGATTATTTGGAGCACGGGGTAAGCGTAGTTTTTGTAAAGCTTGAAAATACTAAAATTGAACTTATGAGTCCCTATGGAGCAAACTCTCCAATAAAAAATTTTCTAGAAAAAAATAATAATGGAGCAATTCATCATATTTGTATTGAGGTTAAAGATATAAAAGAAGCATGCAAAAAGATGAAATCATTTGGTGTTCGTATTTTAGGTGATGAGAATCCAAAAAACGGAGCTCACGATAAACCTGTAATTTTTTTACATCCTAAAGATTTTTATGGTACATTGATAGAATTAGAACAGGAGTAAGATTGTTCGGTTTAGAAATCATTGTAATTTTTGTAATAATTTGGTGGTTGATTTTATTTATTGTTCTTCCTTTTGGGATTCAAACAGATAATAATGTAAAAGGTGGTAATGATCCTGGAGCCCCTAAAAACCCAATGTTAAAAAAAAAGATTATTATTACTTCCATTATTTCATTTTTTTTATCTATTTTGGTAGCTGTTATTAAAAATGAAATTTTCTAATTTTTTTATCCCAACTTTAAAAGAATCGCCAAGTGATGTTAAAATGAAATCGCATGACCTGATGATTAGATCAGGTATGATAAGGCAAGAAATTTCAGGTATTTATAGTTGGTTACCCTTGGGGTATAGAGTTTTAAAAAAAATTATTAATATAATTGAAAATGAACATGATAACGCAGGTGTAAACCAAATATTGATGCCTACAATACAAGGTTCTGAAATATGGAAAATTAGCGATCGCTATGAAACATATGGACAAGAAATGCTTCGGATTACTGATAGAAATAAGAAAGAATTACTCTACGGTCCTACAAATGAAGAAATGATAACTTCAATAGGTAAACAATATATTAAAAGTTATAAGAACCTCCCACGAAAGCTATATCATATTCAATCCAAATTTAGAGACGAAATTAGACCTAGATTTGGAGTAATGAGAGCTAGAGAGTTTATAATGAAAGACGCTTATAGTTTTGATATTGACGAAAAAAATGGTGAAAAAAGTTATTTGGATTTTTTTAATTTATATATTAACATATTTCAGAAATTAAACATTCCAATTGTACCAGTTAGAGCTCCAAGTGGAGAGATAGGTGGAAACCTCTCTCATGAGTTTCATTTAATAGTTGATTCTGGAGAATCTGACATCTGCATAGGAAAAAATCTCATTGAATCAAGTTTGAAAAACCTTTCATTTAAACAAATCTTAGATTTAAAATCTTATACGCAAGATTATTTCGAAGAAAATTATATTGATGAAAGTTTGAACAATTATAAAAGCATTGAATTAGGACACATATTCCTATTTGGTACCAAATACTCCAGTGCATTTCTTTTTGAGATCGATTCAGACAAGGGAAAAATTTATCCATTTATGGGTTCTTACGGTTTGGGTGTAACTAGAATACCGGCTGCAGTTATAGAATTGTCAAATGATAAAGATGGGATAATCTGGCCAAAAGCTATGGCACCGTTTTCTGTTCAATTAATAAATTTAATGCCTAAGGATATTGATTGCATTGATTTTTGTGAGAATTTATATTTGGAACTAATTAAAAAAAAAATTGATGTTATTTATGACGATAGAAATGAAAGTCCGGGAAAAAAATTTTCTGATGCTGACTTGATTGGAACGCCAATCCAAATAATCTGTGGAAATTTGCTTAAAAAAGCGAATCAACTTAGTCTAGTAGTAAGACAGACTAAAGAAGAGATAAAGATCGACAGCAATAATATTATCACTTTTGTAAATGATATGATAAGATAAGTAACATGATTTCCTTTTTTGAGATTTGGGTTTCAACAAAGTACCTTTTTCCTAAGACGAAGGAAAAATTTTTCTCTCTTATTACAATATTTTCATTTTTGGGTATCTCGCTTGGTGTAGCAACATTGATAATTGTAATGTCAGTAATGAATGGATTTAGAGAAGAATTGACATCTAAGATACTCGGAATTAATGGACATTTAAAAGTCAGCTCTAAATATAGTAATAAAATTAAGGTCGAAAAAAATAGTTATAATTTTTTACAAAGTAAAAAAAATATATTGACTCATGAGATTATTATCTCTCAGGGTTTAATAAGTTATAAAAATTATTCAAATGGAGTTTTACTTAAAGGCGTTAATAAAAAATTCTTTGAAGAAAGGGATATTTTTACCAAGAAGTTAAATCAAAAATATCTAGATGATTTCGATAATAATAAAGGAGTTTTTCTAGGCAAAAGGTTAAAAGAAAAGTTAAATTTAAATGTTGGAGATTATATTACAGTTTTATCTTCTAAAAGTTATGAAACTTTTTTAGGAAATCTTCCAAGATCAGCAAATTTTAGAATAGTTGGTTTTTTTGATATTGGTATGTTTGAATATGACACTTCGCTTATTTTTATACCTATAAGTTTACTCCAAAAATTTTTAAATTATGGAAACAATATTGATCATTATGAACTTGTAGTTAAGGATTTTACAAAGATTGATAATCTAAAATTTGAAATCGGGAACATTCTACCTGATTATTTAAAAATAATTGATTGGAGGGAATTAAATCCATCACTTTTTAATGCTATAGAAGTCGAGAGAAATGTAATGTTTTTGATTTTGACGTTAATAATAATTGTAGCTGCTTTTAATTTAATTTCCTCATTAATGATTTTAGTTTCAACCAAAAAAAGGGATATAGGTGTTTTGAGGGTGCTTGGAGTTACAAAGTATCAATTATTAAAAATTTTTATTATAAATGGTTTTTTGATTGGTTTTTTAGGTACTTTCTTAGGAGTTTTTTTGGGTTTGGTTTTTTGCCTAAATATTAATGAAATTAGAGACTTTATAGAACTAGTCGTTGGTTCAAATCTTTTCTCAGAAGAGATTTATTTTTTTTCTAATTTACCAATTATATTAGAAAAAAATCAAATATTTACTATTACATTAATTTCTCTTTCTTTATCTTTGATTGCTACAATCTATCCTTCGATCAAAGCTACTAAGATAGAGCCTATAAATTTGATAAAATGGGATTAATTTGATTAATTTAAGAAATATTTATCAAAATTATGTTCAAGGTAAAATTTCAGTTAATGTACTCGATAACTTAGATTTAAATATTCGTGAAGGAGAAAATATTGCTATTATAGGTCCTTCAGGTTCGGGTAAATCGACTCTTTTAAATATAATTGGACTTTTGGAAAATCCTTCATCTGGAAAAGTGGTAATTTCTAGCAAAGATTGTAATCTACTAGGCTCAGAAGATAGAGTGATTTTCAGAAAAAACAAGATTGGTTTTATTTTTCAAAATAATCAATTATTAGAGGATTTTAGCGTTGAGGAAAATGTTGCTATGCCCTTAATTCTAGATGGAAACTCCTATTTTAAATCTATAGAAAAAGCCAATGAATTTCTTGAATTATTAGGAATTATAGATAGGCGAAGGTTTAAGCCTGCTTTGTTGTCTGGGGGAGAACAACAAAGAGTTGCAATTGCAAGAGCTGTAATTAAAAACCCATCAATTTTACTTGCAGATGAACCCACAGGAAGTTTAGATAAACAGAATTCATATGCAGTTTTTGATTTCATTAAAACACTTTCTAATGAAAGAAAATTAACTACTGTAATAGCAACACATAATATTAACTTAATTAAAAAACTTGATAAATGTTACACAATTGAAAAAGGTAAACTTCTTGATTTTAAAAACAAATAAATTTGTTCATTTGCGACATTATACTCAATATTCTTTATCAAAAGGAGCATTGAGGATAAATGAGTTAATTGAATTTTGTAAAAAGGAAAAAATTCCTGCTGCTGCCATAACTGATTTTAATAATCTTTTTGGCTGTCTTGAGTTTTGCATTGAATGTTCTAAATCAGGCATTCAACCAATTATTGGGATTAATATACTTGTTAAAAATGAAAAGTTTTCTGATGGTTACATTTTACTCTTGTGTAAGAATAAAAAGGGTTATGAAAATTTAGTTAAAATGGTCTCTAAATCATATTTAGAAAACTCTTTATCAAGTGAACCTTTTATTTCTTTGGATAATTTATTTAAGCATAAAGACGGATTAATATGTTTATCTGGAGGAATATTCGGTATTTCAACAAAAAATTTTATTGACAATAAAGTTTTATCAGATGAACTCATTGATATTTTCGTTGGAGAATTTAAAGATAACTATTTTCTTGAAATTCAAAGAATTAATAATGAATCATCCTCTTCTTTAGAAAATTATTTATTAGAAAAATCATTAAAACTTAAAATACCTTTAGTGGCAACGAATGAAAATTTCTTTCTTAATCAAAACTTCTTTAAAACACACGATGCTCTTTTGAGTATTTCTCAACAGAAATATTTAGAAAGCGAAGATAGACTAAAAAGTAATAAAGATTTCTATCTAAAAAGCACAAATGAGATGTATGATCTATTTCATGATTTACCTAAAGTTCTTGAAAATACCTTAAATTTAGCAAAAAAATGTTCTTTCTTTCTTGAGGAAAAACCTCCAACTTTACCTAAAATTCAATCAAATAATATTGATGAAAATTATATGTTAAGAGAAATTGCCCAAAATGGTCTTTTAAAAAGACTTAAAAATGTAACATCTAAAGAAGTTAATAAAAAATATACAGAAAGATTAGAATTTGAACTAAACATTATAATTGAAATGGGCTACGCTAGTTATTTTTTAATTGTTTCTGATTTTATAAAATGGGCTAAGAATAATCAAATACCAGTAGGTCCAGGAAGAGGCTCTGGAGCTGGATCTTTGGTTGCCTGGGCACTATATATTACCAACTTGGACCCATTAAAGTTCGGGTTAATTTTTGAAAGATTTCTAAACCCAGAAAGAATTTCATTACCAGATTTTGATATTGATTTTTGCATGGACAAACGTGATGACGTTATAAGGTATGTTCAGCGAAAGTATGGAGAATTAAATGTTGCTCAGATAATTACTTTTGGATCTTTTCAGGCACGAGCAGCTTTGAGAGACGTAGGAAGAATTCTTCAGTTACCACTTAATCAGGTTGATGACATTTGTAAAATGATTCCAAATAATCCTGCTAATCCAATAAGTTTAAATGAATTTTTAAATAATGATAAATCAATTAAAAAATTAATAAAAAATGACAGTAATATTAAAAATTTATTTGAAATATCTTGTAATCTCGAGGGTTTATTAAGACATGCTTCCACTCACGCAGCAGGAATTGTTATAGCAGAAGAGTCGTTAGATAAAACAATTCCGCTGTATAAAGATCCAAAATCAGAAATTCCTGTCACCCAATTTTCAATGAAATTTGTAGAAAAAATTGGACTAATAAAATTTGACTTTCTTGGTCTTAAGACTTTAACAGTAATTGATGAAACAATTAAGAATTTGAAAAATAGGTCAATTGAAATTGATATTGATAATATTAAGCTTGACGACCCTGCAACATATTCGATGTTAAAAAAAGGATTTACTACTGGGGTTTTCCAACTTGAGGGTCAAGGAATGAGAGAAACTATACTTAAAATTAAACCAGACCGCTTTGAAGATTTAATTGCAATTGTTTCTTTGTATCGACCTGGACCAATGGACAATATACCTACTTACATCAATAGAAAACAACATAAAGAAAAATATGACTACATTCATGATGATTTAAAGCCAATTCTTGATGAAACCTACGGTATAATGGTTTATCAAGAACAAGTCATGCTAATTGCTCAAAAACTTGCTGGTTTTAGTCTAGCAAAGGCCGATTTGTTAAGAAGAGCTATGGGTAAAAAAATAAAATCAGAGATGACGGCTCAACGCGAAGCTTTTATTTTAGGTTCAAAAAAAAATGGTATTATAGAAGAAAAGGCCTCAAGTCTTTTCGATGAAATATCAAAATTTGCTGGTTATGGTTTTAATAAAAGTCATGCTGCCGCCTATGCTATGATTGCTTATCAGACTGCATATCTTAAATCAAATTACCCTTTGGAGTTTTTTTGCGCTTTGATGAATTGTGATATAAATAATTTTGATAAATTATCATCTTATTGCAACGAGGTTAAGAAATTAGGTTTTGAAATAATAAAACCCGATGTGAATTCATCTGATGTAAATTTTCTTGTTGGATATGAAAATAATATTCCAAACTGCATAAATTTTGGTCTAAGTGCCATAAAAAATATTGGCGAGTCATCAATTAATGATTTGGTGATTGAAAGAAAAACAAATGGAAATTTTAAAAGTTTGAATGATTTATTAATAAGAGTTTCCAATAATATTCTGAATAAAAAAGTACTAGAGGCCTTAATTTTTTCCAATGCCCTAAACTCGATAGAGAGTAATCAGAAATTTTTGCACAAAAATGTTGATAAAATTTTAAACTGTAATTCTAATTTTCATAAAAATCTCAATGAAAATCAATCAGTCCTTTTTCCTGAATCAGATAACATAGTTAATCAACTAATAAATTGTGAATCTACTTGGAATCTTAACCAAAAATTAGAAAAGGAATTGGAGGCATTTGGGTTTTATTTATCCGATCATCCAACAAGTTTACATAAAAAGATTTATTTTAAAAATAATATTTCTAGTCTTGAAAAATTAAACTCTGATACTTTTGATAGTGATGATACTAAATCAAATTCTTATATTGCAATAATTAATAATATTAATGAAAGAAAATCAAAAAATGGAAAAAGATTTTGTTTTCTAACTCTAAGTGATGAATCGACTTCATTAGATACAATTTGTTTTTCTGAAATATTAGATAATTTAGATTTTACTCTTAAGAATGGTGAAGTTTATATTTTTAAAATTTCAAAACAGTTTATGAAAGATTCTTTCGGCCTTGTAATAAATGGTATAAAAATGTTGGACAAATATGATAATAATTCCTCATATGGGATATCAATGGCTTCAGATAAACTTAATCATAAGAAATTTAAAATACTATTACAAAGACATCTCAATGGAAAAAATAAAATTCATTTTACTTTGATCTCTAAAAATAAAAAAATTTTAATCGAGAGTAATGAAAGGTATGACGTAAACTTAGATTTTATGAATGAGCTGAGATTAATTAACGGAGTATTAGCTATTGAAAAAATAAATTAAAATTGTTGTTGAATTTCTTTTATGTAAGTTGTAATTATATTGGAAATTTCAAACACGTAGCTTCTCTGGTGTATTTTGCTACGTGAATGTATAACCGGAGATAAAAATGAAAAAAATTTCTATAAAAGAACTGCTAGATGCCGGCGTTCATTTTGGTCATAGAACCAATAGGTGGAACCCTAAAATGGAAGAATTTATATTTGGCCATAGAAACGGTATTCATATAATTGATTTACAACAAACATTAATTTTTTTTAATAATGCATTAAAGACAGTAGCCGAGGCAGCAAAAGAAAATAAAAATATTTTATTTGTTGGAACTAAGAGGCAAGCATCCGATATAATTGAGAAGTATGCTTTAGATTGTAATCAATTTTTTATAAATAAGCGTTGGTTAGGCGGTATGCTCACCAATTGGGATACTATTCAGAATTCCATTAAAAAACTTAAAGAAATGGAAGATGTGTTATTAAATAAAGGATCATCTTATACAAAAAAAGAACTTTTAATGTTCGAAAATTCAGTCGAAAAGCTTAACAAGGCTCTTGGAGGTATCAAAAATATGTCTGGAAAACCTGACTTATTATTTATTATTGATACTAATAAGGAAATTCTAGCTGTAAAAGAAGCCAATAAAATGGGTATTCCAATTGTAGCTGTTATAGATTCTAATTCAAATCCTGAAGGAATAGAATATCCAATTCCAGGTAATGATGATGCAATAAGATCAATAGAGTATTATTGCAGTGCAGTGTCTGAGACAATAATTAATGTGATGTCTTCAAATGAAAAAAAAATTGATGACGAAAAAAAAGTTAACTAAATTATGAATTTTTCATCTGAAGATATTAAAGAATTACGTGATAAATCAGGAGCTGGAATGATGGATTGTAAAAAAGCACTTGACGAATCTAATGGAGATGTTGACAAAGCAGTGGAATGGCTAAGAAAAAAAGGAATAAATACAGCTCAAAAGAAATCAAGCAGATCTGCATCAGATGGGTTGGTAACAGTCAAAATAAATGAAACAAAGGGTGTTATAATTGAAGTCAACGCTGAAACAGATTTTGTAGCTAGAAATGATAATTTTCAAAAATTCTGTGATGATTTGTCTCTTTGTTGTCTTATGCATAATGAAGCCAACATTGAGAATCTTTTAAAATTAAAATTTTTGTCCGAGGACGTGGATGTCAAAGATAAGTTAACAGAGGTTATTTCGAAACTTGGAGAAAATATTATAATTAAGAGAGTAAAAATTTTTAATAACGAAAAATTTTTTATTCAAAAATATTTACATAATTCAATAAATGAAAACTCTGGTAAAATTGGTGTAATGCTTTCTTTTTCTGCAAGTGAAAAGAATGAATTAATTGACAATTTTTCCAAAAATTTATGTATGCATATTGCTGCTAGTGATCCAAAGTCTCTTGATATTGATAATTTAGACAAAATAATAATAGATAAAGAAAGATCAATTTATGTAGAACAGTTATCCGCTTCAGATAAACCAGAGAACATCGTTGAAAAAATTGTTGATGGAAAAATTAAAAAATTTTACGAAGAAGTCTGCTTAAATGAACAATTTTTCGTAATGGATAACAAAGAAAAAATTAAAGATTGTGTATCCACATTTAATAAAGAAAATAATCTAAATTTTAAAATAGAAGATTTCGTCATATTTAAATTAGGCGAATAAAAGTTTTATTTTGAAAAAATTTAATTACAAACACATAATGCTTAAACTTTCAGGTGAAGCATTAATGGGTAAAAGAGATTTTGGAATCGATTTAAACACTATTAACTCTGTAACTGATCAAATTATTTACGTTTTTAATAGTGGAATCAAAGTTTCTATTGTCGTGGGTGGTGGAAATATATTTAGAGGGATTTCTGCTTCATCTAAGGGCATGGATAGGTCCTCAGCAGATTACACTGGAATGATGGCAACAGTTATAAATTCATTGATTTTGCAAAACTCTTTGGAACAAAAAGGTGTTGATACCAGAGTTCAATCTGCAATAAAGATAGAGAATGTTTGTGAGTCCTATATAAGGAGAAAGGCCATTAGACACATAGAAAAAAATAGAATTGTTATTTTTGCAGCTGGCACAGGAAACCCATATTTTACTACTGACACAGCTGCTGCTTTGAGAGCATCAGAAATGAAATGTGATATATTATTAAAAGCAACTAAGGTTGATGGAATTTATGATTCCGATCCAGTTGAAAATAAAAATGCTAAAAAATTATATGACCTAAGTTATGATTATGTTATCAATAATAATCTTAAAATAATGGATACAGCCTCAATATCACTAGCAAAAGAAAATAAAATACCTGTGTTAGTTTTTTCAATTCAAGAATATAATTCTTTAAAACAAATTATAGATGGAGAGGGAAATTTTACCTTAATTCAATAATGACAATAAATTTTAAAAGTTTTGAAGAAAAAATGGATAAAGCACTTGATAATTTAAAGAGAGAATATCAAGGTCTAAGAACGGGTAGGGCTTCAGCCTCTTTGTTAGAACCAATTTCTGTTGAGGCCTACGGAGCTAAAGTTCCAATTAATCAAGTTGGAAACATTACTGTTCCAGAATCTAGACTAGTAACGGTTCAAGTTTGGGATGAAACATTGATTCAGTCTGTGGAAAAAGCCATAAGAAATTCTAATCTTGGTCTTAATCCAATGATTGAAGGTAATTTAATTAGAGTCCCCATACCTGAACTGTCTCAAGAAAGAAGAATAGAAATAGTAAAAATAGCATCAAAATATTCTGAAGAAACTAAAATTACTATAAGAAATATTAGACGAGACGCTATGGATGAGATTAAAGACGAAGAAAAGCAAAAACGAATTTCAAAAGACGAGTTGTTTGCTTTTTCTGAAAATATTCAAAAAACAACAGACAAATTCATAGAGAGAATTGATACTTCATTTCAAGACAAGGAAAGAGATATCTTAAAAGTTTAATGTCTTTTAATCAAAATTTAAAAAAGCAATTACCTAAACATGTAGCTTTTATAATGGACGGTAACAGACGTTGGGCTAAAAAAAAAAATTTACAAATAATTGAAGGACATAAAAAAGGCTCGGAAGTTGTTAAGAACCTAGTAAAGAAATCCATTGATCTTGGGATTAAATATTTGACATTCTTTAGTTTCTCTACAGAGAACTGGAATAGAAGCAAGGATGAAATAATTAATTTACAAACTCTCCTGAATTTTTATTTAGAATCAGAAGAAGAAAATTTTGTAAGAAAAAAAATAAAGTTTTTATTTATTGGAGATATAGATAAGTTTGATGATAAAATTAAATCAAAATTAATTAATCTCCAATCTAAAACTAGTTCATTTGATAAGCTAATTTTCACTCTTGCTCTGAGTTATGGCTCAAGAAATGAAATAGTCGAAGCAATAAAAAAAATAAAAAAAAATACAAACCTTATAAAAGAGGCTGATATTGCAAATAACCTGATGACCAGAACAATACCTGATCCTGACTTAGTAATAAGAACATCCGGTGAGATGAGATTATCTAATTTTTTATTGTGGCAAGTCGCTTATGCTGAACTTTATTTTACAAAAACACTTTGGCCTGAATTTAATTCGCAAAAATATATAAAAGCACTGCAAAATTATATTAACAGAAAAAGAAGGTTTGGTGGTGATTGAAAATAACAATTTAAAGGTAAGAATAATCTCATCCTTATTTCTGGTTTTGTTTACTTTATTATTATTACTCTCTAATAAATCGATTTTCTTAGTTTTATCTCAACTAACCCTGTTCATGGCAAATTGGGAGTTATTAAGACTACTAGATTTTAAAAAACAAACTCAAATAAACAAAGTCAAATCTAATTTTTTACTTTCTAGATTTCAGTTATCTCGGTATGATTTAATATTAATATTCCTTATAAACTTCTTTATATTATCCTTTTTTTTGTCTTCAAAATTTTTTCAATTATTTTTCGGAGTTATAATAATCATTTATATATCTAAATTTTTTAAAAAGGATTTTATTAAAATTTTTTCTTTGTTATACGTTTCGATAGCTTTTTTATGCCTTACTTACTTAAGATTAGATGAAAATTATCTAAGCTATATTTCATTTATTATTCTATTTGCAATTTCTGTGGACGTATCAGCTTTTTTTACTGGAAGAACTTTTGGTGGTCCCAAATTAGCTATTAATCTAAGTCCAGGGAAAACAGTTTCTGGAGCGATTGGTGGGATATTGTTTCCAATATGTCTTTGTATGTTAATATTCTTTAAAAATTCAGGTATTTTTAGTATTTGCTTTATGACATTGATTTTCTCCATGATATGTCAGTTTGGTGATTTGATTGAATCAAAATTAAAAAGAATCTGTAGTGTTAAGGATAGTAGTAATTTAATACCTGGTCATGGTGGAGTTTTAGATAGGTTAGATAGTATTTTAGCACTTATCATAATTGTATCTATATTGAAGTTGTTAAATCACGATTTATTTTTTATAGTATAAGAGTTTTATGAAGAAAAAAATTACAATTTTTGGTTCTACTGGGTCTATAGGTCAGTCCACATTAGATGTAATTAAAATTCATCAAGATAAATATGAAGTCGTAGGGTTAACAGCAGATAAAAATTATGAACAATTATTAAAACAAGTACTGTATTTTAAACCAAAAATTGTATCTATAAATAATAATGAGTCTTACAAGAAATTTATAAATTTAAATAATGATAAAAATTTGAAGATTGTTAATGGAAAAAACTCTCATGACGAAATACTCGACTTTGATACCGATCTCGTTATGGCTGCAATTACTGGTTCTGCTGGTTTAATGCCAGTTGTTTCTGCATTGAAGAAAGGGTTGTCAATAGCACTTGCTAATAAAGAGAGTTTAGTATGTTCAGGTTCTCTAGTAACATCTCTTGCAAAGAAAAATAAAGCAAAAATTTTACCTGTGGATTCTGAACATAATGCAATTTATCAAGTCTTAGATACAAAAAATAAATCGAAAATATCAAAAATAATTTTAACTGCTTCGGGCGGCCCCTTTCTAACAAAAAAAATTGAAGATATGCACGAAATTTCTCCTGAAGAAGCTATCAAACATCCAAATTGGTCAATGGGGAAAAAAATATCTATTGATTCAGCGACGATGATGAACAAAGGATTAGAATTAATTGAGGCTTGTTATTTATTTTCCGTGCATCAAAGTAAAATTGAAGTGGTAATTCATCCTGAATCAATAATTCATTCTTGTGTAGAATATACAGATGGCTCAGTATTATCACAAATGGGAACGCCTGATATGAAAACACCTATATCTTTTACGTTGGCTTATCCAGAAAGAATTAATACAAATGTCGAAAGGCTTGATTTATGTAAAATTAAAAAACTTACTTTTCACAAACCAGATCTAAAAAAATATCCATGTTTAGATTTAGCATACTATTCCCTTGAATTAGGAAAAAGCGCTCCAACAGTTTTAAATGCGGCTAACGAAATTGCTGTTGAATCATTTCTGAATAACGAAGTTAAATTTTTATCTATTGCTAAGATTGTTGAAAAAACATTAAATAAATCTTCAATTTCTAGTATCAATAGTATAAAAGATGTAATTGACATAGATAAAGAATCAAGAAAGTTGGCTGTAAGTGTTATTAAATGTGGATCCTATTAAATAAAAATGATTGATATATTAATAAATAATATTTTACCATTTATGGTTATACTAACTATTCTAGTTTTTGTACATGAACTTGGTCATTACATTGCAGCCAAAAAAAATGGCGTAAAAGTTGAGGTTTTTTCAGTTGGTTTTGGAAAAGAACTAATAGGGTATACAGACAAATACGATACGCGTTGGAAATTTTCATTAATTCCCCTTGGTGGATACGTTAAAATGCACGGCGACCTGGACGAGGCAAGTACAAAAAAGAAAGATATGAAGGATATAAATGTAAATGAATCATTTCATGAAAAATCAATTAGTCAAAGATCTATAATACTTTTTGCGGGTCCTGCAGCAAATTTTATTTTTTCTTTTATACTTTTAGTTTTTATAAATATTTTCTTTGGCATTTCAACGGATAAACCAATTATAAGTTACGTTGAAGTTGATAAACCAGCATACGCTTCAGGATTAAAAACCGGAGACATAATCTTAGAAATAGATGATAATAAAATTGAAAAGTTTTCAGAGATAAAAAAATTCATTAGTAAGAAAAATAATCAATCAATAAGTTTGATATTCAGTAGGGATGGAAAAGTTAATCAAGTCAATGTTGATGTTATTGATAATATTATAGGTATAAGAGGAACGATAGAAAATAAAAGATTAAATGTTATTGAATCTTGCAGAGAATCTATTTTACAGTTAGCATATTTCACTAAAGCAACTCTTGTTGGTGTTTTTGAAATTATCTCAGGTAGTCGAGGTACCGATGAGTTAGGTGGTCCAATAAGAATTGCAGAACTCTCAGGAGATTTTTGGAGCAAAGGACTTCATAGTACTCTCTGGTTTATGATGATTATCTCTTTAAATCTAGGCCTAATTAATTTATTTCCGATACCAATGTTAGATGGTGGCCATCTATTGCTTAACTTTTTCGAGTTTATAAATAAAGGACCTTTAAAGAGAAAATATTTAGAATTGGCTCACACTTTTGGATTTGTAGTTTTAATCTCACTAATGGTATTCGCAACCTATAATGATATAGCCAGGTTTTTCGAGTAAATAGGTGAAAAGCTTTAACAAATTTTTATTATTGTTAACATTGATATATTTTTATGCGTCGACATTAAAAACACAAGAAAATTCCCCTGCAAACCCTTCATCAAGTTATGAATATGAGTACTACAAAAATGGAAAGGTTATCAATAAAGAAAAAAAAATACCAATTCCAAAAACTATTCAGATAATTGTTCAAGGTAATAATCGTTTAGATCCATCGGTTATAATTAGAGATTCATTAATAAATACAAATAATTTGAGCCCAAAAGATTTAAGTACAGCAATTAAAAATTTATATAAAACTGGTTACTATGAAAACGTTAATATTTTTAGACAAGAAAATATTATTTTTATAAATATCAAAGAAAACCCATTAATTGACAGAATTTCAATTGAAGGAAATAAAGAAATTTCAGACGAAATAATACTTTCAGAAATTGAATCTAAAACAAGAAATGTATACTCTACAGATGTAATCAAAAATGATGTAAGAAAAATTCAAACAATTTATAAAAGATCAGGTTATTTTTCTACATTTATTGAACCTAAATACATAAGGTTAGATCAAAATAGAGTTAATTTAGTTTTTGAGGTATATGAAGGAAAAGAAGCTTCTATTCGTAGAATTAATTTTTTAAACAATAAAGTTTTTTCAGATTCAACTTTGAAAGATGTAATTTCTTCGTCTGAATATAGATGGTATGAATTTTGGGGTTCTAACGATAGATTTGACAGAGACAGAGTTAATTACGATAAAGATTTATTAAAAGAATATTATTTCAAAAATGGATATATAGATTTCAATATAATTTCAGCGAATTCTAGCTTGGTAAAAAACAAAAAAGATTTTATTGTAAACTTTAATTTATCTGAGGGTAAAAGATACAAGATAAATAATGTAGTTGTCAATTCAACAATCAGAAAACTCTCTAATGATAAACTTTCTAAACTTTTAGAAATAGAATCTGGTGATTGGTATAGTACCGATTCAATTGATAAATCGATAAAAAAAATTAATGAGAAAACTTCAGAAATTGGTTATGCATTTGTGGATGTAATGCCAAAAATTAGGAAAATTAAAAATAACAAAGTTGATATAGTCTTCGATGTTAATCAAGGTTTAAAGATATACATAGACCGTATAAATATAAAAGGAAACATTAAAACGGAAGATAAAATTATTAGAAGAGAAATTGAGTTTGTTGAAGGCGATCCATTCAATTCTTTAAAATTAAGACAAAGTGAAAAAAATGTTAGATCCTCCGGGCTATTTGAAAATATTGAATTTAAAGTTGACGAACTACAAGGTACTAACAAATCATCTATTGATGTTGAAGTTACGGAGCGTTCAACAGGAGAGTTTTCGGTTGGAGCTGGCTTTTCTTCACTTGACGGCGCATTGGGTAATATTGGTGTTAAAGAATCAAATGTGTTTGGTCAAGCAAAAGAGTTGGCTCTTCAGCTTGGTCTTTCAACTCGAAGATCTTCAATTGATTTAAGTTATACAGATCCATATTTTCTTGATTCAGATGTAGCTGCCGGTATAGATTTATTTAATATAAGGAGGAATAATAAAACTTACAGTGGATATAAACATAATATAATAGGTTTTAAACTAAGATCTGGTTATGAAATCGTTGACGATTTTAGGCACATCTCAAGTTATACATTAAAAAGAGATAAAATTCATGATATCGATGACTCCACCTCTACGTTTATCAAAGAACAAAAAGGAAAAAGAGTCAATTCGATAATTGGTCAAGCACTACAATACGATAAACTTAATGACAGATTGAATCCAACTGATGGATACAGAATTAGGTTGGATCTTGATTATTATGGATTAATTGGAGACTCAGAACACTTTGCAACTGAATTTAAATTAGCAAACTTTTACAGAATTACTGATTCTGGAGGAGTTTTTCTCGGTTCTTTTTTAGAAGCTGGCTATATTGCCTCAATAAAAGAAGTAAAAATAAATGACAGATTCTTTTTAAATGGCGATAGACTTAGAGGATTCAAAAATCTAGGGATTGGTCCAAGAGATACTTCTACAAGTGATGCTTTAGGTGGAGAAATTTATTACGTAGCAAGAAATGAACTTCATTTTCCTTTAGGTTTACCTGAAGAACTTGGTGTTTCAGGATTAGCATTTGCAGATATTGGAACAGTTTATAACACTAGCTCATCCGGCTCTTTAATTGAAGATGAATCTTCACTTAGAGCTTCTGCAGGATTAGGTTTGACATGGATTTCACCTTTCGGTCCTGTTAAATTTTTTCTTTCAAATCCTTTTTTAAAAGAAAATTATGATAAAAAAGAGATTTTTAGATTTAGTTTTGGTACAACATATTAGATAAAAAAGGAGAGTCATGAAAAAAATTATCATCATATTGGGATTTTTTTTAGTTTCTTTAAATTTAAATGCTCAAGAAACAAAAGAAACCAATAAAAATACTTCTACAGTTAATTCAAATATAGGCGTTGTTGACATGAAAAAAATTTTGGCCCAATCTAAAGCTTATCAAAGTTTAGTAGATCAATTTGAAGACGTGAGAAGAAAACACAGGAATACATTTACGAAACAGGAAGATATCATCAGAGATGAAGAAAGTGAATTACTAAAGCAGAAGAATATTTTGTCTAAAGAAGCTTATGCTGAAAAAGTAAAAATTCTCGGAAAAAAAATCAATGAACTTAAATCTAAGCAAGCTAGAGATGCTCAAAAATTTGAACTAGCTTTTGAAAAATCTACTAATAAAATTCAAGGA
>MDTB01111711.1_pt1 | contig 16989 bp, 18 predicted proteins | sample 811161 | NCBI WGS metagenome assembly MDTB01 (sample SAMN05326650, study PRJNA326480) | marine metagenome | isolation source: seawater | place: Mediterranean Sea | collected 2009
CATATGGCGAACCTAATTGCACACGGTCGACAACATGTTGTTGCAGTCAGCGAGCACCGTAGGTGCTCCGATCTAGAAATTCATGGTCACCAAGTTCCCGTGTCACACGATTTCGAAAAATTATTGGCAGCTGATCCCTCAATCGATTCGGTATTCATATGCAATCCGTCCTCTATGCATTCGGACTACCTCTGGCGCTCAGTCCAAGCAAACAAGCATGCGTACGTCGAAAAACCGATTGCCAAAACTCTAGATGAGATCTCAGGCATTGGAACGTCCCTTGACTCTCATCCGGTAACCATTGGTATTGGAAATCAATTTCGATTTCATCCTCACTTGATATCGATAAAAAAAATGGTGGATAACGGTACTTTGGGTGATATCTTCAGTGTTCACGCCATACAGGGAGAGCATATTGCGGACTACCATCCAGGGGAAGATTACCGTCAAAGTTATACTGCCAGGCGTGACCTCGGCGGCGGGATCCTACTTACCCAAATTCACCAGATCGACTACCTTCATTGGCTTTTTGGTCCATTCAAAACGGTCATGGCGACTCAACCTCGAGAACGCGCTCTGAAATTAGATGTCGAAGAAAATGTTTCTTACCTGTTGACCAGTTACAACGGGACGATTGTTTACGGACATGTCGATTACTTGCGAAGACCAAGACAAGTATCCCTTTGTATTAGCGGCTCCAAAGGAACCCTAGAGTGGTCCTACTATGAAAACTCCCTTAAATGGGTGAATCTTGAAAAAAATGCGGAGATGGATATCTCCTATCACTTCGAAGACAGAAATCAGTTATTCGTCGATGCCGCACTCGATTTTCTCAATGCTATTGATGAGCATCGTAACCCAAGGAGCACTTTGATCGACGGACTAAATGCCCTCTCGGTCGTTAAATCCATCCACGACTCGTCTTTCGCAAAGCAAATGGTGAAGATAAAAAATTTCGATGACATATCTTGAATCTGAGTTCTCCCTTGAAGGAAGACGCATTATCGTCACGGGTGCTGGTGGCCTGCTCGGAAATTCATTCTCTATGTCTCTGGGTAGAGCAGGCGCCGAACTCCACCTACTGGATATTGATTCCGACGCGCTGGCTAAATTGAAATCCAATCTGTCTTCCGAGGCGGCGAAAGCATCATACTACGAAGCGGACATCACGGATAAGACTCAGGTAACATCTGTGATTAATTCCATCGCGGAGTCAGGTTCGATCAACGGTCTGATCAACAGCGCGGCCCTCGACCCTAAATTTGACCTAACAACCGCTCACTCCCATAGCAATCCAACGGCATTTTCTAGTTACTCTCTGGATAATTGGAGACGATCGCTGGAAGTGAACTTGACTGGAACGTTTCTGGTCACGCAGGCCGTATGCAAGCACGTAGAAAAGGATGTCGCTCAGGATTGCTCGATCATAAACATTGCTTCAACCTATGGGATAACCGGTCCCGATCAAAGAATCTACGAGGACGAAACCCCAGAGCGATTTTTCAAACCCCTTGACTACTCTGTTACGAAAGCAGGCGTTCTTGGCTTCACTCGAGCACTCGCTGCGTACTATCGTGAGACCGGAATCCGAGTAAACAGTCTTTCGCCTGGTGGCGCATTTAAAAATCATGATCCAGAATTTGTCGAAAGATACTCGTCACGTACAATACTGGGTCGAATGGCAAGGGATGACGAGTACGGCGCTGCTATCGTATTTCTTTCCAGTAAGGCCTCGTCTTATATGACGGGTTCCAATCTTGTAATCGACGGCGGCTGGACTGCACTATGAGCATAACTATTCAAAAACGAGAACTTCCCACGGTGATTGCGGAGGTGGGATGCAACCATAAAGGTGATCTCGATATTGCCAAGGAATTTATCAAAACGGCGGTCAATTTTTGTGGGGTTCAGAATATAAAGTTCCAAAAGCGGCATAACCCAACGCTGCTTCCTGAGGATCAGTACCATGCGCCACACCCCGTGCCCGAAAACTCCTATGGCGCTACATATGGTGAGCACCGCGAGGCTCTGGAATTTTCAATAGAACAGCATCAGGAGTTGAAAGCTCTCTGCGACCAACTCGGTGCAACCTACTCAACGTCCGTCTGGGATATACCCAGCTTGAAAGAAGTTATCGGTCTGAATCCGGAGTACATAAAGATTCCTTCGGCGACCAATACGAATTACGATCTTCTTGAGATCGCGTGCGTAGAATTTCCCGGCAAGATTCATCTATCTCTTGGCATGACAACGCGAGATGAAGAATCACATATTCTGGAACTTTTCCGACGACACCGTCGGGTCCAAGATCTCATTCTTTACGCCTGCACCTCAGGCTATCCTATCGACCCCTCTGAAGCATGCCTTTTGGAGGTCACTCGTCTAAAACAATCCTACGATAACGAGGTTCAGGCTATTGGATATTCCGGGCATCACAATGGCATTGCCCTAGACATCGCTGCATTTACTCTTGGTGCCGAGTTTGTTGAGAGACACTTTACTCTTAATCGCACGTGGAAGGGCACTGATCATGCAGCTTCGCTAGAACCGGATGGATTGAGACGGGTTCAGAGAAACCTTATCAGTTGCGCTGCGGCGCTTACCCACAAGCCCTCAGAGATTCTTGATATCGAAAAGCCCCAGCGAGCCAAGCTGAAATGGTCCAACTAGGGCTGCCGGCTTCTTTTCCCTAGGCTATTGCTTGCCCCGTTCAGGGGTCAATTGACACGCTTGCGCATAGGCTTCGGGTGTGCCTATGTCAATAAGGGTTTCACTAATGTGGTGTGTCTGGATTGATCCAATATATCTAGGGAGGACTTCGGTACTCATGTCCGAAACATCCGGAAACTCTGACAATAATTCTCGAGCCAATATATAAATCGCCCCGTTCGCAATGCTGGTCGGCGGATTTGTTACCTTTTCATAAAATCCGGTGACGACGCCATCGGAATCTATTTCCGCAACCCCACAAGATGAAGGGGTCTGGGTATGGAACGTCATCATGGTCATAACACATCCGGAAGTACGATTCTCGTGCGCACGTTGAAACTGATCTAAATCGGCGAGACAGTAATTGTCTGCATGCAGAAGCATTCCGTCTGATTCCTGAAAGAAGTCGAGATTTGCCCTCACGGTTCCTGCAGTTCCCAGCAACTGCGGCTCTTCGACCAACTCGACCTGTGATCGAAATTCGCTATTCTTTACGAAGTCAAAAACTTGATCCTTGAGGTGATGCGTATTCACTAGAAAAGGTCCGAAGCCGGCATTAGTCAGACGCTTCAACCAAATCTCAAGCAAAGGCCGGCCCCCAACTGGCATCAGACATTTTGGACGCTGATCCGTCAAAGGCCTCAATCGGGTACCTAGTCCTGCTGCAAGCAGAATTACCCTCACGCAGACAACTCGTCGATTAGCTCTTGTTTACGCAGAGGCGTATTACCCACCCGACCGACTTGGATCGCTCCAGCCAGACTCCCGAGACATGCCGCCTCCCAGGGACTTGCTCCAACGGCTAACGCCATGACACTGACGACAAGCAAAGAATCGCCCGCGCCCGCGGCATCACGGGGAAAAGAGTTTAAGGCGGGGATTCGATCAGTCCGTTTCTCACCACTTGGTTCCTCGGCATACAAAATCATGCCCTCGGCGCCTAGCTTTAGAAACAGGCACTGGGCTCTCGCAAGAGTACACAGCTTTTCTGCAAGAACTGCCAGACCATCTTCATGATTCCGTAAACTCAGCCGGGCTTCTCTCTCTGTTGGCGTGAGAAGGTGCATACCGCCGAAGCGTGCCACATCTCCAAACTGCGACGAACTTTGACTATCCGCCGCCAGAATCACCTTGTTTTCCTCAGCTTTTTCTATCAACAAGTTGATAAGGTCCTGCGGAAGACAGCCGTAGTTAAAGTCTGAGAAAATCAAAACATCAGCGTTCGCTAACGCATCGGACATGCCCACCCTGATCTGATCCTGCAGTTCCGAACTGATACTCCCCTGATGCAGGTGACTCACACGAAGTAAGGTCTTTCCATCAGCACGCATGCGCTGCTTTAAGGTAGTCGGACGAGAAGAATCGACAAACACAGATGGGGCGATCCCGTTCTTTTCGAGTTCCGAGATCGCAAAATCTCTGGCCCCATCCTCTCCAGAAACGCTGAAGAAGGAAACTTCACCTCCTAAACCACTAGCGTGCGCTGCGACAATCCCGGCACCGCCCAAGAACTTCTGACTGTCTAAGGGAGTCACAACGATTGAAGGATCTTCCTGGGACATCCCCAGAGGCTCACAGGTGACATACTCGTCAACAATCAGATCCCCTACGACTGCGACCTTGAGCCCTGCCAATCGGCGCACAATATCCAATAATCCGGCCTTTGATACCGAGTGCCTCTGCGCAAACTCTGCTGGAAACTCTATCGCATGGGAATCCGTTTCCTTGATGTGTTTTTTTATGAGATCAACTGATGAAAATGTCACTTCCCCAGAGCTAAACAGTAACTCACCCCCATAGGCATCGAGCACGGCTTTCTCCGGGTTCTCTGATTTCTCATGCTCTTTACCCTTCACAACTACATCAGGTCGCAACTGCGCAATGACTTCCTCAATGGGGGTATCGACAAGAAACGCTTCATCCACCCAACCGTTTGCGCTAACACCCTCAAGTCTCAGGCTTTCCGGCACATAGGCCGCCTCCCCCGCACATCGGTCTGACCACACTCCGACAACGAGTTTGTCCCCTACCTCTCTCGCGAAACGGAGCAATCGCAAATGGCCCGGATGAACCACGTTGAAGTTGCCTGAAACGAATACTGATTTCATAGACACTCACTCCGTGTTGGCAAAACCGCTAGCAACTTTTTAGGCCTCGTTGCGGGCTAGCCAAGTGCGTCCGCAATTTACCGCCCCCAATTGTTGAAAAGATCACCAAGACTTGGCTGTGTTAAATCCAGCGCATTAAGCGTTGCACTCATATCCAAGGTCGCATACTTTCGGACGGGTTCGAGATCACCTCCAGGCTGTCCTATTGCAACTGGCTGTACTAGCGAAAGATCCGCGCCAAGGTGCTCCGCTAAAGCTTCTCCCACTAATGACCAGGATATATCCTGATCACCAGAAAGGTGATGTATCCCCGGCGAATCCGCCAGCTGTGGCAATGCACGAACCACCCAATCCAGCGGTAGCGGGGCAATGACTCGGTCACTGTACGGTCGAATCACTCTACCCTCTTGGAGCGACGTCTGCCACCCCATGAGTAGCGGATGTTGCGGGCCCAACACTTTTGTCAACCGAATAACAACTGGATTCATGCTGCCCAAACGCTGCTCGACTTCCACCTTCTGACGACCGTATTCCGTTCTGGGGCAAACCTGCGAGTCAGGGCAATAAAAAGGTGCTCTTCCATCAAATACCAGGCTCGATGAAAGAAAAACGATCTGCGCTCCAACCTCTGAGAGTTTCTCGGCCACTTGGCATACACCGTCTACATTGACAGCGCGCGTTTGATCGGGACGCGAAGCGCACTCAGCTATCGATGTCACTGATGCACATAGCCACGCCGTCTCGACCGCCTCAAGAGCATCCCAGTCCAGAGTTACGTCCGCCAGATCAACATACAACATCTGGTCTTCAAGGCAGTCAGGGCGACGGGTCGTTCCGAGCACAGGGCATCCCGCATTCCGAAAATGCCTCATCAAAGAGCAACCAATCGCTCCGTCTGCACCCAAAATAAGCTGGAGCGAACGATCAGTCACTCGGGTTTTTGCTGGATGAACCGCCGCGAGGGCGCGGGCTAACACCGAGCGCGAGCAGGTAGTGGCACATAGGGGCAAAGCCTGTGTGAACCACCTCATCATTGGCCCCGAACATAAACACCTGAGTAAATCGTTGCTTCATCTCGGCTTCTAGCCGTTCGGCTGTATACATATTTACGTGACCGATATTTGTCACTTTAGAGGCGTACTTTCAGGTTGTTTCATTCGGCGTTCCAACGACCGCGATCCCGTGGTCGGAAAGACAATCCGCCATACCATCAATGAAAGCGGCGGCGTGATCAGGACGAATGTGCTTAATCACGTCAAAGTTCACCACAGCGCTATATTGGTCGGCCAGTCCGTCAAGGAAGTTGGCACAGGAAAATTGAATGGTGTCCTCACTCCAATTTCTTCTTGCCGTCTCAATCAAGTCTTGATCGAGATCTAATCCATGGGCGTAGCCGCATTCTTTTGCGAGGATTCACGAGCCGAGTCCTTCGCCGCACCCAATATCCAGAACCCGAGCCTGGGAACCAATCAACTTTGCCGCGAACTTATAGTAACTGAGCATGTGCAGAAGTCGACGGGGTGAATGTCGACAATGGTAGGTATGCATCGACCCAAACGACACTGGCGCTGCGTCTTTAATCAGATCCACAACTGGATCCCAAATCGACTGATCTTCACTCATCTGCGGCCTTTGGGGTTACACGCGACAGCAATGACGTAATGACACATCGGCTCAAAGCCGGTGTGCAGGATCTCGTCGTTGAAACCAAACATGAACACATTATTAAATAGCTGCTCCAACGTCTGTCGCATACGATGATGATTGAAGAGATTTACATGTCCAGCCTTGCTCATTGGTGACGCGTAAACGTCAGACGTCTCGTTGGGCGTGCCAATGACAGCGATACCTTCGGGCCCAAGACTCCATACAACCGAGTCAAAATAGGTATGTTCTGCCTCCGGCATGATGTGCTCGCAAACATCCAGACTGACTACGGCATCGAATTTTCCGAATGATTGACCGAGAAAATCGGCTGAGATGAAAGAACATGTCTCTGAGTCGAAATTGTAACGGGCGGTCACAATCGCATCGTCATCGGAATCGACGCCGACATACCTTAGTGCTGATTCGGCAAGAATGGGAGTTCCAATTCCTTCACTACACCCTAATTCCAATACACTTCTTTGACCGATCATCTTTGCAGCAAATTTGTAGCATGACAAGACGAACGAGAGGCGCTTTGGATCATTTCGGAGATTAAACGACCAGTGCCTGCCTAACTGAAGACGATCATTGCCTATGAGTCGTTTCACACCTTGCCAAAGATGGCTCTCATCAGCCATATCATCCGACATACAAGAAACCTCTTCTCATTGATTAATCTGCACTCCAATCTCGGATAACCCATCGCTCGCTCAACCGATCAAAGATTTGTTGGGCGGTCCTAGATCGGAGCAGGCTTCTACTCATCCTTTATTCAGCATATGTCAAAGCGCCACTGCGCCAAATGCGACTTCTTTTTCCCAGATCTTGTTTCCGGTCATAGCGCAATTAAACAGCGACCAGTCATCTTCCCAGAACGCATATCTTCTATCGCATCGTTAATATCTTGCAGCTCACAACGGGTCGATATTAATTTGGGGAGATCCAATATGTTCAATTTCGAAAGCGCCATCAATCTGGGTATATCTTGTTCAGGTGCGCCATCGCCACCATGCGTTCCCACGAGCACCTTGCCAAAATGCAGGGACAAGGTATCCACAGGGGTTTTTACTCCCTGTTTCGGCACGCCAATAAGAACAGTCTTTCCTTTCGGCTTTGTTAATTCGAGGCACTGGCTAATTACTTCTGGATTGCCGGTATTATCCACCACCAGATCTGCGCCCTGAGCTCCAATCAGTTTTTTCACCTGTAAAGACCAACTGGCGTCCTTACTAACGATACCTTCAGTGGCTCCGAGCTCTTGAGCCAATCTAATGCGATTCTCAAAAATATCGACGGCAACAATGGGATAGGCAGAGACTAGACTGGCGCCCTGAATCACGCTGAGCCCGACTCCTCCCGCACCGACCACGACTACCGACTGCCCCATCTTTAAGTTGCCCTTATTTTCAATTACGCCTGTCCCGGTCGTAACGGCACACCCAAAAAGGGCGGCTAAATCAAGAGGATAATCTTTCGATATCCGAGTAACTCGGTTTTCTGAGACAACTGCATGCCGGTTAAAGGTCGTTACGAAACCGGCGTTCAACGGTTTTGCTTGCCACTCGTAGGTCGGCGTCTTTGACTGTATCCCGTCTCCGGGGCGCCAATGAAGCACTACATGATCACCGACTGAAACGGAAGAGACACCCGGGCCCACGCCCAATACTTTGCCTGAACCCTCATGCCCCAAGAGATGTGGCAAGTATTTGTCTACACCCTTGACACCGTCTATCTCCCCAAGTTGAGAACCACAAATTCCGCTGAACGCGATCTCTACCAAAACTTGACCCACGTCTAGCGATTCAGGCAGTCCTATCTCTTCCACGACGAGCGGTTGACGCTGTTCCACCAAGATCGCGGCTTCAGTCTTTTCTACACTTATCTTCATTTTTGCGTTTCTGAATTTCTACATTTCTTCATTCGAAATAAATGAATGAATGGTCGCCTGAGTATCCTGAAGTCTCAAACCACCACTCCCATTCCTTAGGAGTACAGAATGCTTCACACGTTACCTGCCAGTAGAGAAGATTGGCTTTTTCGATCTCATTGCGATACGACTCAACACAAATGTATTTGTTTCGTTTGCCAACCCGTTCAAACTCCTTAAGAGCCTGAGCCAACTCATAGTTATGTAAGTTATGGAATGTGTTGATCGAAAGGACAAGATCAAAGTAATCATCCGCCCATGGCAGGCTTGTCGCATTTCCAACCTGGACTCGATCTTTAATTTCTTCCTTTGCGTTGGCAATCGCATACTCTGAAATATCGATCCCGTAAATTTCCGTATCGGGCCGGATCTTCAGAAAATCAAAGAGCAGAAAACCCTTGCCGCAACCCACATCGAGCACTTTTGGGTTTTCCGGTAAGTCATAATGGTTGAGGAATTCTTTCGCCACCTTCTCCCACCGACCGGGGAGATAGGAATAACCGCCGTAATTTATTCTTCTATCTCCGTCCCAATAATCATAGGCCCATTTTTTCGCGAGTTCTGCCGCTTTTGCTTTTGGAAACTCCGGCTCATTCACGCGGGCCAAATAATCCCGTTGCGTGCTCTTATGCAACACCGACATAAAATCTACGTAGGCCATCACCCGGTCACCACATGATCAGAAAAATATTGTTTTGCTTTAGCTAGTTGGAGCATTTTCTTCCCAGGATCTGACGGATTTGCATGTTTACGTCGATCCCCCCCGGTTGTCAAAAACTCGTTGAGAAGAATACAACACCACTTGATCCTATATAAAGGTAACAACTTAACCGCATAATCCACCAGATATTCGTCTCGCAACCTATCTGCTAGGGTTTGCCAAAACTGACGTGCGTATTCCTCACATACTGGCACTTCGGGTTGGCATGCAAAGTCACACAAAAGTTTTACAGGGTCATCCCAACCAGCGTACTCAAAGTCAATGAACCACAACTTATCTTTGTCCCGTAAAGCATTATGGAACCCAAAATCAGATGGTGACAGTATCTTGCAATGGCTCAATGCGCCTGTTAACCGCGGGTGGTCATGGTCGTCAGCAGCCAACGTCGCGAGCACTTTCTGGAGGGCCGGTTGCAAGCTTTTCGCAACAAAGTCCCACGCATCCGGTTCGGTCTGCCGTGATAATGACTTCAGTAAACGCTCCACTCTCCCAGTTACGACACGAACATGCTCATCGAGCGTCCAACAGGCTTCAGCAGCCTCGCCGAGGGATTTCCCCGCATCGGTTTCACGTAATTGATTGATTTGTTCTATGAATTGGCTGGCTTGGTTGACATCACCCTCTGATACTTCGGTGACCGCACTGCCGGGCAGCATTTCGTAGAGACCTAACGCTAACTTGCCATCGAAACCCAAAGGGGTGGCTACCGGAATAGTCGGATCTGAACTTAACACAGTCAGAAAAGAGTACTCTGCATGAAGCCGATCGTGTAAACATCCAGAACTCTGATGATACGCTTTCAAGATCGCCTCACGGCTCTCTCCTATCACTTTGAGTACTCGACTATTCCTGCCTGACTGGGTCTCACTGATCGAAACTGATCGAAATCCATGCTTTTCGAGGAACGGCCCTATCTGGATCCCTGGAATTGGCTCAACGCTCATAAAACGAGGCTAGGCAAGTCTCGCCAATGGCGGATTTCGCGCCAGGGTCCGCTCGCTGGGTTTGATCCAACAGTATCTGGCGCGAACCTGATTCGTTTGACGCTTTCTGGGAGCAGTTCCAAGATCTCCGGTAGATCATCTAGGAAATGTGTACATTGTTGCTGAATTACCCGATTAATTTTCTTTTTCTTGGTGAGCTCGAAAAATACTTGTGAGGGGAGCCAGTTCGCACCGTCCGGGGAAAAAAACTTATTCTCGTGAAGCCACGTCCTCGCGGCAGCATGCAGATCATGAGCTTCCCCAAGGTAAGGAGTCCGTGTCTTGTGGCTGATCAGATAGATCTCGACCCCCGCCCGCTCCAGAAACTGGATTATCTGCAACGCGCCATCAAATATTTCTGCTTCCGAAATTCTTGGACCATAAACCTCTCCCTGCAATTCGGTCCAATGATCTTCTTTGTTCGCCTCAATAAGGAATTGCTTGACCGACTGTTTATCTCGACCCACAGTGTCTGGGATCAGGTCTTTTTCTCTCGCAACTCGAAAAAAAACGTCATCGTATCGAATCAGCGTGTTATCGAAGTCCAGTCCCAAGACCGGTTTCACTGAATTTGCTCCTTTAGACGATCAGCGATCAGCTCCCCTTCTAACCCGAGTCGTCTTCTGGCATTTTTTTGATCTCCGTAACCAGTCAGGAAAGCATCTTCCGCACCAAAGGGCGACACTTTAGATGAATCAAGCTGTCGGGCATTAGCCCATTCCAGAATTGCGCTCCCAGCGCCTCCTGCAAGACCATGTTCCTCGATCACCGCAATTCGTTGGTAGTCGCTAAAGATCTTCTCCAACAATTCGTCGTCAAGGGGCTTTACCGTATGAAGACTGATTAGCGTAGGGGTTATTCCGGAGTCGGTCATTCGATCTGCAACTTCGACCGCGACGGGGAGCATGTTGCCGACTCCCAGTATTGCAAGCGTCTCCCCTTCTCGCAGCTGTATTCCTTTCCCGATCTGGAAAGTCGGTTGGCTTGAATGGACCTGGGGCTCCCCTTTCTTGCCAAGACGGAGATACACGGGCCGTTTCAAGGCAATAGCCGCTTCTAACGCCAGCTCGACCTCCAGGGCATCGCCAGGACAAACGACATGCATATTGGGCAACATACGCATGATTCCAATGTCTTCCATAGAGTGATGTGTCGCGCCGAGACCTGAATAAGACAACCCCGCACCTGTCCCGACCACAATCGCCGGGAAGTCTGGATAGCAGATGTCCAGACGAATCTGCTCTAAGCACCTAACGGTGTTGAAAGGGGTGATGGTATAGGTTATCGGATGTAAGCCGGTAGAAGCCAGTCCACCCGCAACACCCGTCATTCCTGCCTCGGCCACACCACAGTTATAGAAACGTTCAGGATATTTTTCTTTGTACTCGTCAAACAGCCGATTTCCAATATCTCCCGCTAGCAAAACCAACTCCGGTCGGTCCGCAGCGAGGCGAGTGACGGCTCTGGCAAACGCATTTCTCATCTAACACCGAGCTCCGCTTTTGCCAACTGCACCTCCTCGCTTGTCGGAATTCGATAATGCCAATTATTGTCATCTTCCATGAATGATATTCCCTTACCTTTGACCGTATGAGCGACAATCATTCTAGGCCCTTTCTCCGAATGAGCGCGTAACTTGGCCTCGAGTTGTTCATGATCGTGACCATCCACTTCGTCAACGTCCCACCCGAATGCTCTCCATTTCTCTGCTAGTGGATCAAGTGCCAATACCTCTTGGCTTCTCCCGGTAGCCTGCCACTTGTTGTAGTCAACGATCGCGCAGAGATTCGATAACTGGTGGCGAGACGCGAACAAAGCCGCTTCCCAAGTTGACCCTTCGTTACATTCACCGTCGCTGAGCAGTACATAGACTTTAAATCCTTGGCCCTGAATTCGAGATCCGAGTGCTATCCCATTACCGATAGAAAGCCCATGCCCAAGCGAACCCGTCGCTGCCTCAACCCCATCAAGCCGAGGAGACGGATGCTCTTCCAGCAGTGAGCCCTCTTGACCATAAGAGCGCAACTGATCGTTCGTCAGAATATGTTTTCTGGCTAACACGGCATACAACGCAGCTGCCGCGTGGCCTTTGCTGAGAATAAATCGATCACGATTCGGCCAGTTCGGGTCATCATCTTTCAGTCTAAGCACGGATTCATAGAGCACCGCCAATATGTCAATGCATGAAAGCGAGGATGCCAAATGAGCTGCTTTCGCATGATGCGAGAGTTCCACAACCTGAGCACGCAGCTGTGCAACAACGTTTTGCCAATTCATTCCTGCGAGTCCAAACCGAGGCTCTTCATCCACTTCACCGTATAACACTGGTCAGAATCCACCAGTTCACCCGCTTGGTGTTTTTCAATTACTTCATCTATTGCATCAGAAACGCAATATCGGGGCCCGAATCCGGTTGCTCTCAACTTATCAGAATTCTGCCGGTATGACCGTGGGTCATTCGAGCTTGTGACTTCTATTTTAGAGTGCACCTTGGACGACACTTTCTCCGCAATCTCGAGAATGGAGATGTTTTCAAACCCAGCGTTGTAGCAACCCGACTCCAGATCTGGGTTATCAAGAAAATGCTGATAGACCCGCACCATGTCTCTTATGTGAATATTCGGTCTTGTCTGATGTCCCCCAAATACCGTTATCAATTGGTTTGTTAACGCCTGTACCGTGAGCATATTGACGCTGACATCGAGCCGCATGCGGGGAGACCACCCACAAACTGTTGCGGGGCGTATGCAATGCACACGAATCTCGTTTTGAAAACTCAGAAGTACCCGCTCCGCGATCATCTTGGTCTTGTTGTAGACCGAGATGGGCACCAGGGGCAGATCTTCTGTCACCTGCGCTTCCTCTTTGACGCCGTACACGCTTCCAGAGCTGGCAAAAATAAACTGAGCCACGCCTGACCGAACCGCGTGGTCGATGAGTTGCTGCGTAGCGAGAACATTCACCTCCCACGATAAAGACGGGTTCAACTCCACACCCGGATCGTTGGCGATGTTAGCTAAATGTATGACGGCTTCAACACCGTCCATAGGAATTTTTTCAGTACCTCTAACGTCTTGCTGAAGTATTTCTAAATTGGGATGCGGAGTGAGAAAATTGCCAAACCATTGCGTATCTACGACAACGACCTCATTGCCATCTTGTAGAAGTTGTTGCGTCAGGACTGTGCCTTTGTAACCACAGCCACCCGTGACCAGTATCTTCATCGCTACGCTCTTAAGATTTGTGTATGTAGTCTTGCGACTGCATCCGCAGAACATCCAGGTTATTGTCTACCCAGTTCAGGGTTTCCTGCAGGCCGGTGTCTAGTCGAATGGTATCGTGCCAACCCAGGTCTTCACGAATTTTCTTGCTGTCCAGAAGATAGGCTTGATCTTTCCCTAAGCGGTCCTGTGCCACTTCTACCAAATCATCGAAAGAAACATTCGTTAAGGTCGCGATACGCTCCACCAAGGTTCGAATACTGATCTCCTCACTTGTGGAAATATGAAAAGTCTCCCCCGGTTTACCGTGACGCGCAATCCGATAGGTTGCATCTGCAACATCCTGAATATGGATAAAGCATCTCACCGATTTCCCCCCCCCATGCAGCGATAACCGGCCTCCTGTTCGCGCTGATATTAGCGCTCGCGGAATGATTCGATAGAGTTGTTGTCCAGGGCCATAAACATTTGCCGCACGCGTAAAGACCACGGGAAATTCATATGCCTGGAAGAAGCTCTTTAGGTGTAAATCACACGATGCTCTCGAAACCGCATAGGGTGTTGAGGGGGAAAATGGTTCTGCCTCACCTATCCACCCATCGGTGCTGCCGTAGACTTCCGGCGTCGTGACGTGGACGTACTTCTTTAGCGTCCTAAGGGTTCGAATCCGATTATGCAGGCGAACCTGCCCAACAACGTTTGTCTCATACCAATCTTCGGGCTTATCCCAACTTTGTGCAACCATCCCCTGCGCGGCAAAATTCACAATAAAGTCTGGCGAAAAATCCGCGACTCGACTCACAATATCAGAATGATCGCGATTCAAATCGCCTTTAAAAAATTCAAACAAACGCGGATGGTTGTCGACATTTTTATAAGGGAGAAAAACCGGATGGGGTTCCGGCGACCGGCTTATTCCCAAAACAGGATGATTCTGTCTTAAAAGAAATTCTACGAAATGGGAACCCGAAAAAGAGTTGCTTCCCAGAACAACAAAGCGCTCATGCATAGTTTGGTGAGTTCCCTAAGTCCGGGGAAGATAAGTCAAGATACACGCAAGTCGGTGTAGACCCGCTTCGGGACTGGCCGGCTCGACAGCTAACTCTGCCGCTCTGCCATTTTAAACCATTGGGTGAGTGTTTTCACTGTGAGAGCCCGTGTTGTGGTTCAGTTCATCTCGCTCCCAATTCGTATCGAGGTAACCTTGAGAGATAGCCCCTTTCTCAAGTAACACGCGAGCTGCGGTTTTATATTGAAAGCGCAAGACCTCCTCACTCTTCGAGGCTGTAGGGTGAAACCCATCCCGACTGATCAGTTTGCGGGCCGATCGCTTGATTCGCTCTCTCGCATGCCTCTGGAGCGCGCTTTGCTCAATCGTTTGCTCATTTGCAATGCTTAGACTTTCGATTACCGCCTCTTTTATTTCCAAGGCGCTATTTTCGACAAGTTCATATTTCGAGGACTTCTCCCCAAATGTATAGAGCAACTCTCGATCGGCCTCGACTAACTCCTTCAGGCTAAGATAACGCTTCTCTGCTACTGAATAGACATGCTTTAGCAAGCCCCGATCCTTGTCACGGATCAAGTTGCCGCAACTCCAGTCATACATATTCAGTAGCAACATCTGCCGAGCAAATAGAATGGCCAACTCCATCGGACCTGAGATCGTACCAATATACAGTCGACAATTTGAAACCAGGAATAGATCCATCTCTTCTGACTTGAGATTCGTGAAGGGGTAGTCGATCACACGCTCCATAGAGGGCAAAGGTGACATCGAGTCATCGCCCAGCCGTATCACCCAACCCCCGCGCTGGGTCACCTCTTTAATACCCGGAATCGAGTTCGCGATATCCGCATTTCTATAACTACGCCTGGTGAAGTCCTTTTTGAAGCCAGGTTCCCGAATATGCCAACAAACAAACCAGTCATCGGGACCGATTCCATAATTCGTTAACTTATCTCGACAGGCGCAAGAAAGCGTCAGCGGGAGGGTCGGGGACTCGTATTCCTCGAGTTGGCGCTGCCAGTTCATCGCCTCAGCCCGTTCCCAAGAAAAGGTCTCGCGGGTGTCGTTCGGCTCATCAATCCAGAGTTTATCTACTCCAATTCGCGGAAAGTTATAGCTCTCGTACAGGCGCTTACCTGAAAGCCTGAACAGGGCGCGACTGGCGAGACGCAGCGGCAGATAGGCAATACTCAGAATTAGTGCAGCCAACCAATGAATCAGGCAGGGGGCGTGCGAGATACAAGGCGACTGCAGATTCAACGCGGACCGGATAGACAGTTCATAGCCATGCAACACGGGCAGATTGAGGTGCTCTATGAGGCAAATCCTTACGCCTTTGCGACGCGCCAGCATGAGTCCAAAAAAAATCTCCTCAACCCGATTTCCAATTGCATAGGGATGAGGAGTCAAAATGAGCCCTTTCCACGACAAAGGAAATTTACGGCGAGTACGCGAAATCACGACAGTCTAAGAAGATAACTTGAACTCAGTCAGCTAGGTCAACACCCTGTAACGGCTGCGCAGGATTAAGCTTTAAATCACCTGTTGTCTGCTTGCCGATGGCAGCTATCTGATTCTGATCAATACGGTCGGGAGATGTCGCAAGATTTATAATCATCGAGTGGCAATAATAAAGTCAACGATTGCGACCAACCAAACATGATGCGCCATCTCGACGTGATTATAGGAATCACTGTCTATCCACAGATTGATTTTCCCCAGTGAACGCAACGGGTTGTCTGATCGAAATCCAGAACACGTGACCAAATCAAGATTCAACGATAAGGCCTTTTTCGCCCCGTTGATGATGTTTTGTGATTGACCGCTACTACTGATCAAAAGAATAAGATCACCGCTGTCAGCGTAAAACTCCAGCGCTTTTTCTACCCAATGCTCGTACCCAAAATCATTTGCAAAACATGTGATGAGGTCTGCCTCGTTAAAGTTCACCGCACGTATACCGGCAGCCTTTACTAGGTCCACCGCAACATGACTTGCCATCGCTGCGCTTCCGCCATTCCCTACAAGAATGGTTTTCTTACCCTCATCACTCGCTTTAACGATCAGTTCCGATACTTTTATCAAATCTGTCTCTTCCGCCTGACTCAGGCCCTCCGCCAGTGTCTGGAAATATTCTTGGAAGTAGTTTCTTGAATCCATAGCTTTCTATAGTCCCCAATTTAGGATAACCGGATACCCAACCGATCGCTGGTTCGTTTTAGACCCTCTTATCATTACCTATCAAGGCCCGGGGATTTATGAATAATTTGTTTCATCAACATATCGAGCTGAGCGTGATCCATCTACACTGCGGAACTATGAGCCAAATCCCCGCGAAGCCGAATCAACAACTTAAAGGGATATAGCAACGCAGCAATCATCAGGAGTTTTGCACAAAAATCGCCCGCCGCCCAAGTAACCCAAGGCAATCCAGTCCCTGCAAAAGCCAGTGAGAAGAAAATCGCGGTATCTATAAACGACCCCAACAGAGATGATGCAGTTGGCGCTTTCCACCAAACCGCTTTCCGCAAAAAATCAAAGACCTTGATATCGAGCAGCTGCGCCACCAAAAATGCGCTACCGGACGCAACAGCGGTTCTCAGCATGGCCAAAGCCTCGGGGTCATAAAAAAGCGCCTGCCAGATGGAAACTTCTGTAGCCCGA
>MDTB01192021.1_pt1 | contig 16988 bp, 17 predicted proteins | sample 811161 | NCBI WGS metagenome assembly MDTB01 (sample SAMN05326650, study PRJNA326480) | marine metagenome | isolation source: seawater | place: Mediterranean Sea | collected 2009
CCACGTTGATAGGCTGGGTGTGGAAGTGCGGTAACGCATGTAGCTGACCAGTACTAATAGCTCAATTGGCTTGATTTATGCACTGAAAAAAGTTTTATTGGATAAAAAAAATGGATATATTTATCACTAGTTTGACAAGATCTGGTAGTTCTTTATTAAGCAACATTTTAAATAATCATTCAAAAATATACGTTGCTCAAGATTTTTTGTTTAATTGTTACAAACTTTTTTATCAGAAATACTATAAAACAAATCACATCAAAAGTTGTTATTTTAACAAAAGATTTATTAAATTATCTAACGAACTTAATAAAAAAAAATTTTCTGATTATAATTTATCTAAAAAAGAAAAAAATTTTTTAATTTCAAAAATTAAAAAAAGATCAAAAAATCTTCTTTTTAATAAATTAATAGATAGAATAGTTGAAAAAAATTTTGAAAAGTTTCTAAAAAAAATTTTCAAGGTTTTGAAAGAAACTACTAATAAACAATTGATCTGTACAAAAGAAGCTTGGTGTTCTGAATTAATTCCACAATTAATAAAAACATTTCCAAGGTTAAAAATAATTTATGTTTTTAGAGATCCAAGAGGAGTGATATCCTCTGAGTCAGAATTTACAAGAAAGTACAGAGTCAATAAGAAAGACCCTTTATTCACTACATATAGTTTATCTAACTTTTGGAGAAAGCATGTTTTTTTTCATTTTAAATTTTCGAATAATAAAAAATATCAAAATAGGATCTTAGGAGTAAGATATGAAGACTTAGTGCAAAAAACTGATTTTGAATTAAAAAAAATTTTTAAATTTTTAAAATTAGATTATGAGACAAAAACAAAAAAAATTTCTTTCAACAATTCAAATTATGGTTCATCTAACAAAGCAATTATATCAAGAGAATATGTTAATATGTGGAAAAAAAAATTAAGCAAATCTAAATCTACATTTATAGAAACAATCCTTTATCCTGAATTAAGGAAAGTAGGATATGACACACAATTAAAAAAAACCAATATTCTCAAAGTTATAAAGAAAAATAAAGAATTTAGGAATTTAAACAAAATTTACAGTAAAAAAGAGCTTGATAGATTAAATTATTATGTAAACTTAAAGAATTTTAATAAAGATGTCTTAAAATTGCTATTTTTGAGTGAAAAATTTGCAAAAAATATGAAAGTGAATCTGCGATGAAAAAAACAATATTAGTTACTGGTGGCTCGGATGGTATAGGTAAGGAAATTTGTGAAAGCCTAGCTAGAAAAGGATATTTGGTTGTAAACTTAGACAAAAAAAATTTTTTTAAAAAAAATATATTATTTTTAAAAACAGATTTATCATCACAGAAATCTATTGATGGGAGTTTTAAAAAAATTATAAAAATAAGTAAAAATTTATATGGCTTAGTAAATAATGCTGGGATTTCAATAAGTAACGATTTTATTAAATACTCACTAAATGATTGGAAAAAAACTTTTGATGTTAACTTAAATGCACCATTTTATTTATCACAAATTTTTTCCAAATTTTTAATAAAAAAAAAAATTAAAGGAGCTATAGTAAATATTTCAAGTATAGGTGGAAACCTAGCCTTTCCTAAAAATACAGCATACACAGCTAGTAAAGCTGCTTTAAAACATTTAACAAAGTCAATGGCGCTAGATTTATCTAAATATAATATACGAGTGAACAGCATATCTCCTGGATATACGGAGGGTGGCATGAATGTTGCAAGTTGGAAAAATAAAAAACTGAGATCAGCAAGATCTAAAAGATCAATGCTGAATAGATGGGCAAAAAAAGACGAAATAGCTAATGTTGTAATATTTTTGTTGAGTCAAAATTCCTCTTTCATAACAGCTACTAATATAAATGTTGATGGGGGATGGACATCAAAAGGCATTTAAAAATGAAGGCAGTTGCAATTATTTTAGCGAGAGGTGGTTCTAAAGGAATACCAAATAAAAATATAAATAAATTTTGTGGAAAACCTTTGGTAGAGTGGACGATAATTCAAGCAAAAAATTCAAAGAAAATAAATAAAGTTTACTTAAGTTCAGATTCCGACAAAATATTAAAGATAGGAAAAAAACATAAAATTAATTTGATTAAAAGACCAAAAATAATTTCTGGTGATAGGGCTTCCTCTGAAAGCGCAGTTATTCATGCAATTAAAAATTTTCATGATTTTAAAACTCATCCTATCGTAATGCTAGAGCCCACAGCTCCTTTAAGAAAACCAAACGATATAGATAATTTAATAAATTCTTTTTTGAAAAATAAATGGGACTCTGGTTTTACAGCAAGCAAATTAATTGATTTTTTGATTTGGGAGAGAAAAAAAAAAAATAATTATAAAAGTTTAAATTATAATTATAAAAATAGGGGTCAACGTCAACAAAACTCAAGAAAATCATGTTTTGTTGAAAATAGCCTAGCTTATATTTTTAAACCAAATATAATTTTGAAATATAAAAATAGACTTGGTGGAAAAATTGGTTTAACAATGAATAAATTTTGGCAATCATTTGAGATTGACGAGAAAGACGATTGGGATTTAGTAGAGAATTTATTCAAAAGAAAAATTAAACAAAATGGAAAATAATGGATAGTGGAAGATTGGTCTACATTAATGGTAAATTTGTTAATGAAAAAGATGCAAAAATTTCAATATTTGACTCAGCCTTAATGTTTGGTGATATGGTTTTTGAAATGACCAGGTCATTTAATAAGAAGCAGTTCAAGTTAAAAGAACACTTAGAGCGTCTATATTATGGTATTAAAATTTACAGGATACCAATGAAATTGACGATAAAAGAATTGGAGAAAATTTGTTACGAAACAATTGAGAAAAATGAGCCATTTTTTAATGAAACAGACGAACATAGACTTATGATAAACGTAAGTAGAGGACCATTGGGGATTTACGCACCAGTATTTGACAACAAAATTGAGTCAACTGTTGTAGTGGCAGATTTTCCTTTAAAGTGGACAGTGGCATACATGGCGCCCCTTTATGATGAGGGAGTAAACGCAGTTTTGGTTAATCAGAGAGCTATTCCAGCTCATCTTGCAGATCCAAAGATAAAAAATAGAAGTAGAGTTTTTTACCAAATGGCGAATATTGAAGCTTCAATGTTTAGGGGAAAAAATAATTGGGCCTTGCTTATGGGTACCGATGGATTTATCGCAGAAGGTAGTGGAGATAATTTTTTTATAATTAAAGACGGTGTTGTAATGACCCCAATGGGAAGAGATTGTTTGGTAGGTATTTCAAGAAATTACATTTTTGAAATATGTGAACAACTAGGAATTAAATGTATAGAAACGAATATTGAACCATATCATATTTATACTGCTGATGAGGCTTTTATGACCGGAACCCCATTTTCTATTCTTCCAGTATTTAGATTTAATGAAACTTCTGTTGGAGATGGAAAATTTGGAAAAATCACCAAGTCACTAATAGATAAATGGGGTGAGAACGTTGGTGTCAATATCATAAAACAAATTAAAGATTATGGTAAAGAATGCTCAGAATTAAATAAAAACGATGCACCGACACCTTATCAATTTTCTTAATAAATTAAAATTAATGAATGACAAAAAGTAAAAGTAAACTAAAAAAAATTATTTTAGTAGGTGGTAATGTATTTAAACAAGATGGTCCTATTCTAGATTTTATCAAATTATGCAGAAAATATAAAATAAAAACATTTTTAATAACAGAAAAAAATCAATTAAATTATCCTACTCAAAGTCATGAAAGTTTCAGACAATCTCTAAAAAAACTTAAAGTTAGATATAAAGTCCTAAAAAATTTCAATGCAAATATTAATAAAGTTTTAAAAAAAGAAAATGAAAATTATGAGGCAATTATGATTTCATTCAACTCAAGATGGATTTTGAAAAAAAATATTATTAAAATTAAAGAAATCTATAATTATCATAATGCTGACTTACCTACTCAGAGAGGGGCAGCATGTCATTCTTGGAGAATTATGATGAATACGTTTAAGTCCTCTTTAAATTTCCATATAATTGAAAACAAAATAGATGAAGGAGCCATCTTATTAAAAAAAAAAAATAAACATACCAAAATATTTTATGAATTTATCTGATTATTATTATTATTTAAGATCTTACGAAATCGTTTTTTTCGAAAATTTTTTAAGAAAACTAATCAAAGGTAATTTAAAGCCAAAAAAACAAAATAATAACAATTCTTATTATTGGCCAAGGCTATTAACGTCCAAAAATGGTTTTGTTGATTGGTCATGGAGTGCTAAAGAAATTGTTTCATTTTCAAATGCATTTGATGAACCATTTATTGGAATTAGCACTTTTTTAAAAAAAAAAAAAATAGTTTTAAACGGAGCCAGAATTGTAAATAAAGATGTAAAATTTCATCCGTATCAGGCAGGACTTGTATATCGAAAAATAAAAAATAAAATATGTGTTGCAACTTCAAAAGGAGGTGTAAGTTTTTATACAAATCACAATAAAAGTGTAAAAATAAAATTAGGTGATAGATTATACACAGACTTTAAAAGTCTTTTTATTAGTAGGAATTTAAATTTTTAACAAATGAAAAATTTTTTAGACAAAATTAAATCAATTAAAAAGCATGATGGAAAATTCAATACGCGTGAAATTGACTATGTATTGGATGTACTAGAAAATTCAAAACATAGAGGTGTAGATTATGTTAAAAAAGTTGAGAATTTATTTTGTAAAAAATTTAATGTTAAATATGCAATTGCTTGTAATTCTGGCACCTCAGGTCTACACGCAGCTTTATACTCTTTAAATTTAAAAAAAAATGATGAAGTGATTGTGCCCGGGTTAGCTGTTGTAATGGATGCTTACGTTGCAATTCATTTAGGGATAAAACCAATTTTTTGTGACGTTGATCCTGATACCTTTCTAATAAATTCTGAAGAAATTAAAAAAAAAATTACAAAAAAAACTAAAGCTATAATTACTGTTTCATTGCAAGGACTTCCTGTAGACATTGATCCCATTATGAAATTAGCAAAAAAAAATAATATCTATGTAATCGAAGATAATGCTCAAGATTTTCTTGGTAGGTATAAAAATAAATTGTCAGGCTTCTCTGGAGATATTGGTGTTTGGAGCTTTGAAAATAAAAAACATTTAAGCGGGGCCTCTGAAGGTGGAATAATTGCAACAAATAACAAATCTCTCGCTGAGAAAATTCGAAAGTTTGCAGGCATTGGATATAAAAATATGACAGCTAAAGGAGGTCGCACATCATTAGCAATAGAAACAGTACAGAATCCAAATTATAAGAGGTTTGATACGATTGGTTTAAATTATAGAATGCCACAGATTGTAGCTGCAGTTGCGTATGCACAACTAAAAAATTCTAAAAACATAATACAAAAAAGGATCGAATCAGCTAATTATTTTAGGCAAGCAATAAGAAACTGTAATTGGCTTATAGAACAAAAAATTCCTAAAAATTGCAAACATAGTCATTATACTTTTTCTGTGAAATATCTAAATAAAAAATTATCTTGGAAACGTTTTTACAACTTATATAAATCAATAGGTGGAGATGGGTTTTACGGAGCTTGCGCTCCAATTTACAAAGAACCATCTGTAAAAAACTATTTAAAAAAAAATAAAATTTCAAAAATAAGATTAGCAAATGTAGAAAAAATACAAAAACAAATAATGCAATTCAAAACAAATTATAGAGATTTAAAAGTTGCTAAGAAAAAAGCGGAAATTTTAAGGAAATTAATAATTAAAATCGACAATCAAAGATGAGTCTTATCGGAATAGTTCAGGGCAGGTTGACAAAATCGCCAAGAAATAGACTGCAATATTTTCCAAAAAATTGGGATAAAGAATTTTTAATTGCTAAAAGTTTAAATTACGATTTTATTGAGTTTTTTACTGAAAGAAAGTTTAATAAACAAAATCCAATATGGTCTGATAAAGGTATTAAAGATTACAAAAAACAAGCAAAAAAATGTAATTTAAAAATTTTAAACTTTTGTGATGACTTTATAATTTCAAATCCTATTAAAGAAAAGAAGACAATTAATTACTTAAAAAAGCTTATAAAAAAAATTAGTAAATTAGGTGTTAAAAATATAATACTCCCATTTTATGGGAAAAGTCTTTTAACTGATAAAAACTACAAACAGTATATAATTAGCTTAAGAAAATTAATTAATATAAATAAAAAAATTACTTTTTTAATTGAAAGTAATATTTCTCCAACTACCTTTTCTGATTTAAAAAAAAAAGTGAATTCAAGTCGTATAAAATTTTTGTTTGATACAGGTAATCGAGTTAATCTGAATAGAGATTTATATAAAGATTTACTATCCTTCAAAAATTATTTGGGTCATATACACATTAAAGATAAAAATAAAAGTTTACAAAATGTTTCTATAAATAAAGGTTTAGTGAACTTCAAAAAAATTTTTCAAATATTAAAAAAAATTAAATACAAAAAAAACTTCACTTTCGAGACAACTAGATCAAATGATCCGTACAAAACAGCCCTAAATAACATTAACTTTATTAAAAAGGAGTTCAAATCTTAAAAAGCACTTATAGCTAATAATTTTATCAAAGGCCTTTTTTAAGACAAAAATTTAAATTATTAAAAGTAGAGATAAAATTTGATAGAAGTGATAAACAATAATTTTTATGAAAAAAAATAAATTTTCACTTACAAATAAAAATGTAATTATTACTGGTGGCGCAGGATTGTTGGCTATACAACATATTTATGCTGTTTTAGAAAATGATGGAAATGTCTTTTTAATTGATAATAACAAAAATAAATTAAAACAAAGGTTTTCCGAGCTTTGTAAAATTTATGATAAAAAAAGAGTGAATTTATTTTTCGGTGACATTACTAAAGAAAGTTTTGTTAAAAAAGTAAATAAAAAAATCCAGCTCAAAAAAAAAAAAATTCATATTCTTATTAATAATGCAGCTATTGATTATAAAGTTGATGCAAAACATAAAAGCTTAATTAACAAAACTCAACTGGAAAACTTTGATGTTAATATTTGGAAAAAGGATTTAGACGTTGGTTTGCTGGGCTCATTAATTTGTACAAAAATTTTTGGGACGGAGATGGCAAAAAATAAATATGGAGTTATACTTAATATTGCTTCTGATTTATCATTTATTTCACCAGATAACAGAATCTATAATAAAAAAAAATCACCAATAAAAATTGTGAAACCAGTCTCTTATTCAGTTGTGAAACATGGAATTTTAGGACTGACTAGGTATACAGCAACATATTGGGCCGATAAAAATGTTAGGTGCAACGCTATAGCTCCAGGAGGTATCTGGAACAATCAACCAAAAAATTTTACAAAAAGAGTATCAAAACTTATTCCGATGGGAAGACTTTCATATCAGAACGAATATATTGAAAGTATTTTATATTTAATTAGTGATGCTTCATCATATACAAATGGTGAAGTATTAAAGGTAGACGGAGGAAGGACAGTACTATAATTTTAAAAAATGAAAAAAAATATTCATTTAATTGCTGAGATTGGAATTAATCACAATGGAGATATCAAAATTGCGAAAAAACTAATTGATAATGCAAAAAAAGCAGGTTTTGACTCAGTTAAATTTCAAAAAAGAACATTAGAAAAAGTTTATAGCAAAGAACAATTAGACACATACAGAGAAAGTCCATGGGGCAAAACTACAAGAGAACAAAAAAATGGTTTGGAATTTGGAAAAGAGGAATACAAAGAGATAAATGAATACTGCAAAAAGATTAATATTCAATGGTTTGCCTCAGCATGGGACATAGATAGTTTAAAATTTTTAGATCAATTTAATTTAAAATTTAATAAAATTGCATCAGCTATGATTGTTGATAGTAACTTTTTAAATGAGGTAGCAAAAAGAGGAAAATATACTTTTATATCAACAGGTATGTCCACCACTGAAAATATTGTAAATGCTGTAGATATATTTAAAAAAAATGGATGTAATTTTGAGTTAATGCATTGTGTCTCAACATATCCAATGAAAGCAGAGGATGCCAATCTTGCAACGATAAATGCTTTAAAATTAAAGTTCAAGGCAGATGTGGGATATAGTGGACATGAAAATGGAATAACAGTATCAGTTTGCGCAGCAATATTAGGCGCAACATCAATTGAAAGACATATAACATTAGATAGAACAATGTATGGAACAGATCAGGCGGCATCCCTGGAGATGAAGGGTATGGTAGAAATGGTTAATCAGATAAAAAAAGCAAACATAGCAATTGGCGAAGAAAAAATAGGACATATTTTAGATGAGGAATTGCCAATTGCAAAAAAGTTAAGATCACATTTAAATAAAAATTGATCATATGAAAAATAATTTCAGTAAACTTATAGATCAGGCAATATCTTTAAAGAAAAAATTAAAAGATAAAAAATTTGAAAAAAAAATTAATTTAGCGATCGACCAAATATTTAAGACTTTGAAAAAAGGAAATAAGATATTAATTTGTGGAAATGGTGGATCCGCTGCTGATGCGCAACATTTAGCTGCGGAATTTATGGTTCGTTTAAGACCAAAAGTTAATAGGAAGCCTCTTCCAGTAATCAGTTTAGCTATGGACACATCAACAATTACTGCTTGTGGAAATGATTATGGTTATAAATATTTATTTGAGAGAAATTTTAATGCAATTTCAAATAAAGGAGATCTTTTGATTGCAATTTCAACATCTGGTAATTCAGAAAACATAGTAAGAGTTTTAAAAGCTAGCAATAAAAAAAAAATATATTCAATTTCTTTTTTAGGTCAAGGTAAAGGCAAAGTTAAAGATTTATCAGATATAGAATTAAATGTTCCTTCAAAAATAACTGCTAGAATTCAGGAATGTCATATTTTTATAGGACATTATATCTTTGAACAAGTTGAAAATAAGCTTTTCAAAATAAACTAATAAATAAAAAAATGTATTTATTGTTCAAGAATATACTTTTTTCTAAAAAAATAATTTTGTTACAAAGTTATCTACAAATTTTAAATTTTAAAGAATTAACTTATTCCAAAAAAATATTTCACGAAGACTTGAAAGATATAGTAATATTATCTCATCACATTAAAGATAGTTATTTTTTAAAAACAAAAAAATTGTTAAAAAAATTAAATATTAAAAATATATCTATTCAATGCACAAAAAGTTATCAAGTAAAGTTAATTTATTTAATTATAAAAATAAGAAAACTTTTTTTCAAGAATTTTGATCTAGTGATTATCGGAAATTTTAACTCATACTTAGATAGGGAATTTTACAATATATCTGATAATGCAATTATTTTAGATGATGGAACAAATATTTTTGATAAAAAAATATCAGAACTAAAAAAAATAGATTGTACAATTTTTTCACTCTTTGAAAAAAAGTTTTTTAATAAAAAAAATTATATAAAAAATAATTTTTTGTTTTTAAAAAAAAAATTAAAACTTTTAAAAAAAAAATCAAAAGATATTTATTTAGTAGGAGCACCATACGTTGAAATATTTTCTTTGAAGCGTAAGCATTACAACAATTTAATAAGAAAAACTGTGTCCCACTTAAATACAAAAAAAGTTTTTTATTTGCCACACCCCAAAGAAAATTTAATTGAATTAAAGAAACAAAATTTAGATTGTATAAAAATTATAGAAACAAGTTTTCCAGTAGAATTATATATTCTTAATCAGAAAAATTATCCCAAGTTATTAGCATCATATGGTTCTACTGCGTTAATTACACTCAAAAAAATTTCTAAGAAATTACAATTAATTAATATGATTCCAAATTTTCCTAATTCTACGAAAGTTAATCATAAAAGACTTTATAAACTTAATCGATATATTAAAAAAATAGGTATAAAATCAAAAAAAATTTCAATATTATAAAATAAATAATTTAACAAAATAACTTTTAATGTCCTGTGTTATTAAATTTCCAAATAAAAATTCAAAGGGTGTTCTTTCACTCACAAATAGTGAATTACGAGAGCTTAAAAATAACCTTGATTTAATTTATAAATTAAAAAAAGAATGGATCATATTATATCATCCTAATTATTATGATAATAAATTTGAAAATAAAAATATATTTGATGGATATTTAGCCCTGGAAGAAACATTTAATGTTATTGATGATGATAAATCAAAAATATTAAATTTAAACTGTCATAACTTTGCTCCAAATTATTTTGAAATTTCAAATCAAAAAAAAATTTATGACTTTGTGGGATTGTCAAGGTTACAAACTAGCAAAGGAAACCCAAAAAATGTTATAGAATTTTTGAATGTTGTTAAAGAAGCAATGAAGTTAAAAGCAAATTTAACTGGAATTTTAGTTATTAGCGTACCTGGTATTAGACCTTTCAAAACAAATTATATTAGATCTATTTATAATAGAATATTTTCTGAAGAAGAAAAAAAAAGATTTGAATTTTTAACCTTAGATTATGATGTACCTTTTTCACTAAGCGTTAAAACTCTTTCAATATTTTATAATAGTTCAAAAGTTCACCTCAACACCCACCCCAAAGAGAGACATGGAAGGGCGCAAACCTATGCTTTATCTAGCGGCTTACCTATTGTTGGATTTTCAAATTTGACTTATTTAGTTAAAAAAGAATTCAGAAAAGAACCACATTATTTTGTGGCTGAAAACATAAATGAATTTCCAAATAAACTTATTAAGGCCGTTGAGTATGTAGATAATAAATATAATAAATTGCAACATGATGATTTAGCTAAAAAATTTAAATCTATTAATAGTTTCGAAGAATTGAAAAAAAAAATTATGGATCAATTTAATTTAGACAACAAGGATTGGAATTTTATTGATGATTGGGATATTAGGCTTGCCAAACATCATATGGGTTACAAAACAAAAAATTCATATTATCAAAAAATCAATGAATTTTTAATAAAATTAAACAATATTGATAAATCAAATTTCTTAAACGAAGATGAAGATGATATTAATTTTCTTTCTAATAAAAATTTTTTAGATAGAAAAATAAGATCATTTAATTATTATGTAAATATCAATTTAATTAATTCAAAAACTTTAGTAAAAAATTTATTAAGAAAAATTCGCTATCGTTTTTTTAAGTAATTAGTTCTTATATGTCCTAAACCATCTGTGATTAATATGTTCATATTTTATAAATTTTAATTTATTATATTGTTCTCAATAAATTTAATCGCATCCTCAGTAATTCTATTAAAACTTACTTTTTTATCAAAAATTTTTTTTGAAGACAATTTATTAAAAATTTTTCTCTTAATTTTTTTAAACATTATACTTTTAATTTGTTTAATACTAGGTTCATTTATAATATTTAAAGAATTAATTAAATTGCTCAGTACATAATTATAATACTTGTTAATAACATAATTTTTTTTAAATTTAAGTTTTTTTGATAGAATAAAGTCAAATTTTATAAGATCATTTATAAAATTTTTATCCTGGAAAATTGACTTTAAAATTTTTGCTCTATTAGATGCTTCATTTTTATCATGATCTTGATGAAGGATAATTGGATCTTTAAATATTTTAATCTTTCCACTTATAACATTGAATAATGCATTAAAATGATCTTTAAACTCAATATTATTCTCAAAGTTACTACTAGAGATTTGATAGTTTTTAATTAACACATCCCTTTTCATGATACAATTTCTAGGAAGATCAGAAAAATTTTGGATAAACGAGTCAAATCTTTTTTTATTATTTTTGTGATCTAATTTTATATAATTATAAAGATAATACATATTTGTTAATTTATTTTTTTTATTAATTTTATTTATTTTGAAACCAATCATAGTTCCACCTGATCCTATAAAATTTTTATTTGATTGTAGATAAGTTAAGCATTTATTTAGATTTTCATAAATAAAAAAATCATCATTGGCTGCAAAAATTAAATATTTACTTTTTACATATTTTACAGTTTCAAACACTTTTTTATAAAATAGTTCATACGATTTATCTTCTCTAAATTTTAAGTACTGGATAAATTTATTTTTTTTAATTTTCTTTAAAAGAGAGCTACTTAATTTTTTTTTACTTCCATCTGAAATTATAAGTCTATGATTGTAATTTTTTTGATTAAAATAATTTATAAATCTTTCATTAAATTCTGCTCTATTTTTCAATAAAAGAACTATTGTTAGATTTGAATACATAATCTTGATTAACTTTATAATATTAATCCTCTGCGTTTATTATAAGATTTTATGGATTTTACTAGTAGAAAAAAATTTATATTTATTATATCCATAAAGCTGTTATTTTTGATTTTTATTTAATATTTCTAATTTTATATGGATATAGATTTTCTAAAAGATTTTTTAAGGTATAAAAAATATCAATATTTGAAGTTGAAAAATTATAATTACAACTTCAAAAAAGATCAGTCTGTTTCAAAGTATGTCTCTGAAATTCGTAAAAAAGGTTATGTGGTTATCAAAAATTATCTGCCAAATAATGAATGTGAAAAAATAATTAAAATAATAGATGATTTTATAAAAAACAAACCTAATATGATTTGGAGGGACTTTTTAGGATCAGATATAAGGATTCACGGTGCAGAGAATATCTCAACTGAAATGAAAAGTTTAGTTGAAAAAAAAATATCATTTACCAAAAAAGTCGGTGAGCAATACTTAAATCAAAAAATTGACCTTTTTATGATGATGGCAAATAGAACAAGTTTTAAAAACTCAAATTTGGGTTCTGGACAAGGTTGGCATAAGGATTCTTATTCAAGACAATTTAAATCAATTTTATATCTTTGCGATGTAAATGAAAAAAATGGTCCTTTTCAAATTTTAAAAAAATCAAACTCTGATGTATTTATGATGAAACTTTTTTTTAAATTAAAAAAAAAATATCCATCTACTAGGTTTAGCAATGACGAAATAATGGGTATATTGAATAATAACAAAAATAAAATCGAAGAATTGAATGCAAAAGCTGGAACATTGATATTAGTAGATACAAATTTTATACATAGAGGAAAGCCTTTAAGTCAAGATACAAGATATGCACTAACAAATTATTTTTTTCCTATTAGAGATTTTCCAAATCATAAAGATCACTTTATGCCAAAAATTGACAAAATTATTAATTAAAATAAGTTGTGAAATTATTTTTATCAATATACAACAGCCTTCAATATAAAGAAAAAATTAAGTTTTATTGGATTACTTTTTTTATCACCATATTATTATTATTAGAATTTTTATCCTTAAGCTTAATATTACCATTAATCAAAATTATATTTTCAGCAGATAAAATTACATTACTAAATAAAGATTTTTTCTTTAATAACATCTCATTTGAGAAGCAAGTAATGTATTTGATAGGAGTCTTGATTTTACTTTATATATTTAAGAATATTTTTTATGCTTTTTTAATTTATCTTAAAAAAAAATTTTTAGCTGACATCCAAGTAAATTTTACTTCTCGAGTATTTAAAAATTATCTTAATCAATCCTATGATTATTTTTTGAAAAACAACAAGCCTCAAATTATACGAAACTTAGGAATATTAGCTGAGTATATAAATACATTAGAAAGCTTTATTAATATTGTAATCGAAATTTTAATGCTCATTTTAATAATATTTATAATTTATTATAGTAGCATTTATGTAGGTCTATTTGTTACTTTGTTTTCATTTTTTTTTATTTTTTTTATCTATATGGCATTTAAAAAGAGAATGAGAAAGTATGGAGAGTTAGTAAACGAATATAACGCAAAAGTAGTAAATAATTATTTAGATAGTCTTGGAAGTATAAAAGACATAATTTTACAAAAAAAGGAAAATTTTTTTATAAAGGATTTTTCAAGAAATATTTCAATACTAGCAGAGGTTAATGTAAAAAATGGTTTTTTAATAGAGTTACCAAGATTAATTATTGAAGTTTTTTTAATTATTGGAATTTCTACGCTAGTACTATCACTTGTTTTAACTAATCAAGATATTAGTGAAGTGATTGTTATTCTTACATTTATAGTAGCACTAATTTTAAGAGCAATCCCATCAGTATCAAGAGTAATATATAATTTGTCTGGAATAAACTTTAAAATTGACATTATCAAAAAGGTACAAAATTTAATTAAAAATTTTGAGATAAAAAATGAAAAAAAAGAAATCAAAAGAATTGATTTTAGAAAAATTATTTTTAAAAATGTTTCATTTGGCTATGGAGGTCCAGATAATAAAAATTTATTATTTCATAATTTAAATTTTGAAATTAATAAAAATGAGGCAATAGGGATAATTGGATCTTCTGGTAGCGGCAAATCATCACTTATGGATTTAATAAGCTGTATATTAAAACCACAATCAGGAGCAATATGTTTGGATGAGAAAGAAATTAACAATAAATTAGTGGATAGTTGGCAAAATAAAATAAGCTACATTTCTCAAAAAAATTTTTTATTAAATGGTTCTATATTGCATAATATTGCATTTGGGGAAGATGAAAGCATTATAAATCAAGAGAGATTAGATAATGCAATAAAATTTTCGCAGTTAGAAAATCTTGTAAACTCCAAGGAAAAAGGAGTAAATTATATTATAGGAGAAGATGGAAAAAATATTTCAGGAGGTCAAAGACAAAGAATTATTTTAGCAAGAGCAATTTATAGAAATGCTGATTTAATATTTTTTGATGAGGCAACATCAGCACTAGACAACAAGACCGAAACTGAGATAATGAACCTAATTAAAAGAAATCTTTATAGTAAAAAAACAATAATAATTTCTACACATAAAAAAGAGTTATTAGATTTTTGCCATAAGGTAATAAATGTGGATGAAATAAAATAAAATTAAAATGTTTTCAAAAAAAAATCTTTTTAAAAAAATTTTTATTATCATAACAGTTTTTATTGTCATAAATATACTTTTTACTTATAATAAAATTTCTTTCAAGTTGATTAATCATTTAGTATCTCAAGAAACAAAAAATCAAATCAAAAAATATATTTTTCCTTATAAACATATTAATCAGATTGAAAGTCTTAACAAACTTATGGAGAGTGAACTTGAAACACGAAGATTTGAGCTAAAAGAATTAAGAGAAATTTTAAGTCAAAAAGATGTTTTCTTATCTAGCATTCCAAATAAGATAGGTTTTGGAGAATTTTATCAAAGCTCAACTAAATCTTTAGAAATTAATGATTTAAAATTTTCTTTTTTAGAATTTAAAGAAGATTTTCTGGAAGTAAAAAAAGCGATAGGAGCAAAATCAGGATCTATATATGCCGAAAAAATCGATGATAAAGTAATTATTTTAAGTGGAAATGGATATTTTCAATATTTTTATTTAGATGACTTACGTAAGAGTAATTTTAAAACACAAATAATAAAAAGTAATATTAAAGAATTGATAAATTATGATGAATTTTTTACAAATTCTAAATATGGGGTAAAAGATTTATTTGTTATGGAAAATAAGGTTTATTTTTCTTACATAAGAAAAATAGATGAAAATTGCTTTAATACGTCAGTTTTACAGGCAGATCTTAATTTTGAAAAATTGATGTTTGAGGACTTCTTTGTTCCAAAAGAATGTATATCATCAAAAAACGATTGGTTTCAACCACATTCCTCTGGTGGTCGAATGACAAAATTTGAGGATAAATTTCTTTTATCAATTGGTGAATATCTTGATAGAAATAAGGCTCAGAATCCAAAAAGTATTTTTGGAAAAATAGTTGTTTTGGATCCTAAAAATAAAAATAATTATAATCTAATATCAATAGGACATAGAAATGTGCAAGGGCTTGTTTATGATGATTTAAATAGAACAATTATATCTACGGAACATGGACCAAAGGGTGGCGATGAAATAAATATTAATTTAGATTTAGAAAAAAAATTAAACAATTTCGGATGGCCTATTTCGTCATATGGTGAACATTATTCTCCAACACCAGTTAATTATGAAAAATTTCCGCTATACAAATCACATTCAAAATATGGTTTTAAAGAACCAATAAAATACTTTACACCATCAATAGGAATTTCCCAAATAATTAAAATTGATGGTAACTTAATGAAAAATGAAAATAATAATTTTTTAATTGGCGCACTTGGAAACGATCCCTTGGAGGGTGACATGTCTTTGCATTATATTGAAATTAGTCAAAATTATAAAGAAGTTGTTAATCACGAAATAATAAATATTAATAGCAGAGTGAGAGATATAATTTTGTTAGATGAAAAGAATATACTATGTATGCTTGAAACAAATTCAACCTTAGGATTATTAAAATTTGAAAATTAAATAATTTATGAAAAAAAGATTTTATAAAAAACTAATTCAAATGAATTTTAAAAAATTTAAAGAATATAACAAAAAAAAATTATTCAAAATAATCACAGATGGAAGTGTAGTTGTAGTTAAAAACGTGGTTAAAAAAAAACAAATCGTAAAAATTTGTGAAAAAATAAATAAAAAGAAAATAGTTCCATCAAAATCTGCAAAAATGATTGAAGGAATTAAAAATATTTATTATAAAGCAAGTCCATCAAAATTAGCTAATAAAAACTCCAAAAGATACATTGTATCTAATAGATCATGGTACTTTTTCCCATGGAATGAAGATAAGACTGGATTAGTAGATTTAGTACAACCAGTATTTAACCATATAATTTCTTTAAATGGCTATGATCCAAAAATAATTAAAGAAAACTCACCAAAAGATGGAATAATCCAAAGATTTCATTTAATGAATTACCCTTTAGGAAGTGGTTTTATTTCTAGACACGTTGATCCAACAAAAATTGTTAAAATAACTGCTGGTATTTATATTACTGAGTATGGAAAAAATTATGACTCTGGTGGTTTTTACGTATTAAATAAAAAAAGGAAAAAAATAAACATTGATAAACACATCAAGTCTTCAGATATGGTTCTCTTTTATGCATCAATGCCACACGG
>MDTB01221557.1_pt1 | contig 16986 bp, 12 predicted proteins | sample 811161 | NCBI WGS metagenome assembly MDTB01 (sample SAMN05326650, study PRJNA326480) | marine metagenome | isolation source: seawater | place: Mediterranean Sea | collected 2009
CAATCCAGGGGTAGAGAATGAGCACGGATTATAATGCAGTTCAAGAAAGCATCAAAATTGCACTTGATGCTGCGGATGCGGCAACAGATGTCACTGCCGAGTACAATAAGATTAGACGCGACCACAAGAAGTTGGAGAATTCCATGAAACAATCCCAGCAATTTATTTCAATCATTTTTGCAAGTTCCGTGGCTGCAGCTATCGCCGCATTAGTATTTGCTGGATTGATATATTTTCGCACCTTGTCAGAACTTTCTACAATGACGACAACGAGCAGAGAGGCACTTATCGTGTTTGCTGAGAATGTTGATAATATGAACGGCTCTCTGGAACGACTTGAAGTTTCTCTTGAAACCCAGACAGAGCTTGTTTCATTAAATGACGCATTAATTGATGAGCTAAAATCGCTTAAACAGACTATCGCTGAATCAAATAATACAATGGCCACTAAACTAGATATGACTGCAAACGCAATCACAACGAGTAATAGTTCTCTCGCAGAATCTCTCACCAAAGCAATTGCAAATGAATTAAATAGTCAGAATCGTAAAATGTTTGGGCAATTGCAGAAAATTGAGAAACTGACTATTGATTCGACCTCCCAATTATCAGCTCGCATGGCAAGTGACCAAACACTATCCAGAGTTGCAGGAAGCCAGCAAGTGCTTGAAAAGCGACTAGATGGTCTAGCAAATCAAAACCAGCTGATATTGCAACAAATGGAAATACGTGACAACAAAATCACCTTTCCTTAAAATCATAACCTTATTGGTAAGTTGCAATTGATTGGATTCTAACTGATGGTATTAGCAGATGAGACATCTCATGACGAGCGAACTGTAAATCAGGACCTTGCATCCCCGACTATCGACGAGAAGACAAGTGGTAAAGTGGGTGATAAATTTATTTGCATTAAAGAAGTTCGTTCTGTTTCACGCGCAAAAGCGCTTCGATTAAAAATTGGTGATGTCATTATTGGAATTGAAGGCAAAGCTTTTAATGGCAATATTGAAGAATTTCTTGATGTTTGTGACGAAATTGACGAACAGTCCGGCGCTTTACTTACGATTTGGAGAGAAGGGACTATCTTTAACCTAATAATTTACGGGCCTCTTGGATGTGTATTTGAATTCACGCCAGATGATATAACAATTAAACTTCACGACTTAATTCTTGATATAGAGATGGGAGAAGTTTCTGAATATGTTACATTTGAGTTGCTTCGTAATATTAAGAGCGAGTGTGATGTATTTGATACCAGAGTATCTCAGTTAGGTATTTTCATCCCTCCGCTTTGGCTTATTAAACAGAGATTGTGGGAACCTCTTATAGCTACACTCGCGATATATGCTGTCACTTTTTCTGTCCACTGGGCTTTATTTGTGATTGCTACGATATTATTAGGACTTTATTTTCGCAAAGCTCAGCTTGGGTTGCTTCGCAGTTTCAGCTTACATAAAGAAAAGCAAATTTGGATGGTTATTGCAGCAAAATCTATGTTTGATGCCCAAAAAACTGCGCGATTATTTGATAATAGAATTACATTCAGACCAGATTTAATTGGGCCGCCACCTCCACCTGAAATAGACCAAGCTAAGAAGCGGAAAAAGAAAAAGCGGAGATCTGCAATTCCGGGGATGTAAAATACACTCTGAGTTCAATTTGCAAAGAAAGTATATATCCGTTGGTGGGCCCGGCAGGACTCGAACCTGCAACAACACGGTTATGAGCCGTGGGTTCTAACCAGTTGAACTACAGGCCCAGAACAGATAACGTCAATGCTCAAGAAAACTTCTTAGTTTTCTAGAACGAGAAGGATGTTTAAGCTTCCTGAGCGCCTTTGCCTCAATTTGCCTAATTCTTTCTCTGGTAACAGAGAATTGCTGTCCAACTTCCTCTAACGTGTGGTCAGTATTCATACCAATGCCGAAGCGCATGCGCAAGACTCGTTCTTCTCGCGGAGTCAAACTCGCCAAGACTCTGGTAGTAGTTTCTCTCAAATTAGAATGAATGGCGGCTTCTAGAGGCTGTATAGCATTCTTATCTTCAATGAAATCACCTAATTGGCTGTCATCTTCATCTCCGATAGGAGTTTCAAGACTAATCGGCTCTTTAGCAATTTTCATCACTTTGCGAACCTTATCGAGAGGCATTGACAACTTCTCGGAGAGCTCCTCTGGGGTGGGCTCTCTGCCAATCTCATGCAACATTTGACGTGAGGTTCGCACAAGTTTATTTATCGTCTCGATCATGTGAACTGGGATCCGAATAGTTCTAGCTTGGTCAGCAATAGATCTCGTTATAGCCTGTCTTATCCACCATGTTGCATAGGTTGAGAATTTGTAACCGCGTCTATATTCAAATTTATCAACAGCCTTCATAAGGCCAATATTGCCTTCTTGAATAAGATCCAGAAACTGTAATCCACGATTGGTATATTTTTTTGCAATGGAAATCACAAGCCTAAGGTTTGCTTCAACCATCTCTTTTTTCGCTCTCGCGGCCTCTCTTTGACCACGTTGAATGGTCAAAAAAACCTCTTTAAATTCCGGAATTGATAACCCTACATCTTCTACCAAAATAGATATCTTATCTCTAATTTCCGACACTTTACTCCTATGGTGGTCCATTAGTTTTTGCCAAGCTTTTGTCTTATATTTAGGCTGAGGCCAAACTTCATCTAACTCATGTCCTGACCAAGCTTCTAGAAACTGGGCTCTGGCGATACCACTACCTGTAGCAACAGACATTAGCTGACCCTCTAACAAAGTGAGATGCTTATTGAGCTCTGTAAGCTGTAAGGATAACGCCTCAAGCCGACTTGAATTGAGGTATATATTTTGCATTTGCTCTGCCAGCAGTATGCGTTTTGATTGCAATTTCTGAAATTCATCATTGCTGAGTTCTTCGCCTGCAAGTTGTCTCTCTTGAAGGGATTCATAGATTTTAAAAGTGCCCGCAATTTCATTCAAGGTTACCATGACATCATCAAAAACGGCCTCTTCCATTGCTGCTAGCGATAATGTTAGATCATCTCCCTCGTCTCCATCATCAGAATCAGAGCCTTCTTCTGATACATCATCGTCAGCGGATAATTCGCCTGTTTCATCGCCCTCCTCCTCTTCACCTTCTTCTCGAACAGACACAGCAATATTATGCACAGGAATAGTAGAAATCACTGACATATCTTCAATCGGGCTGCCATTTAGCTTTGTATAGGTAGTATCAAGGTCAATAATATCTCTAAGCGGCACACCGCCTTCTATAATTTGCTGTTGCCATTGAAGAAGCGCTCTTATTGTAAGCGGGCTTTCGCAAATTCCGCCAATCATCATTTCTCGGCCTGCTTCGATCCGCTTGGCTATCGCAATTTCACCTTCACGTGATAAAAGCTCAACTGAGCCCATTTCTCGCAAATACATTCGCACTGGATCATCTGAACCAGCGCTATCATTATCTGATACGTTTCCAGTCGCGGCTTCAGTTTCGTTGTCATCAGAGTTAGATTCTTCCTGTTCAGCTGATTCTACTACCGAAACACCCATTTCTGAGAGAGCAGACATAACATCTTCAATTTGCTCAGAGGTTAGCTCTTCTTGTGGAAGCGCTGCGTTCAGCTCGTCATGTGTAACAAATCCGGCGTTTTGACCTTTTTTAATGAGTGCCTTGATTTTTGAATTGTTAGTATCGAGCACAGGTGCATCCGGCACTTCTGCTACAACAGCAGCCGCAGATTGTTTTCTTGCCATCGATTTTAATCCTCCTGATTACTGCGTCTCTGGCTAGCAATCACCTTAAACATATTATCGCCGCCTTGGTGTCAAAGATAGCAGAATAATTTCATCAATCTTTCGCCTTGCTTCCTCAATATCGACATCTGCTTTTTTCTGGTTCGACCAAAGTTCAGCTACCGTACCATCAATTTGGATTAGTAATTCTCTATACCCAGAATTAACTAAATGATATCTAATCCCATCTTCGTCAAGATCTGGGTCACGAATTAAAATATCAAATAAATGATTTTTTATTTTTTCGCAATCCAAATTACCAAAATCTAACTCCGAAAGGGTTTCTATTTTATCAATGGTGATTTGCGGGAATGCGATCAATAATCCTAGTAGTGTTTGATACCGCCTCAACGAGCCCGTTTTTGGTCTCCTAACAGATGGATAGCTCCCCGCCCTAAAATGAGCGTTTCCGCCTCTACTTAACGCGCGCATGGATTGTATTCTTCGCTCTATTTCATCTCCAAAAGCGGCACGTGTTTGATTATGTGCTATCGTGCGAACTAATCTTCTTATTTCCTGCCAAAATGCAGCACGTTGTTCTGGCTGGCTTAAATTATACAAGCTTTCTATGCGCGACCAAGCTGCATCAACCAATGAAGAGGCAGTTCCAATAATTCGCAATAATCCGGTGCCACCCTCAGCCTTGACAATATCATCAGGATCCTTGCCCTCTGGCAAGGTTACTATTCTGACAGACTTACCTGGTTCGAGAATTGGCAAAACCCGCTCAATTGCCTTACTAGCTGCATTCTGGCCAGCTGTATCGCCATCGAAGCATAAAATCGGCTCGTCATGCAATTTCCAGACAAGGCTAATCTGTTCTTCTGTAAGTGCAGTGCCAAGAGGTGCTAATGCGGTTGCTTTTTGCGACGCTGTGACTGCAATTACATCCATATATCCCTCTACCAATAATAATGGAAGATTGCGCCTCACTCTCTCTCTTGCTTGCTGCCAGCCATATAGGACAGATTTTTTTGAAAAACTCGGACTATCAGCAGAATTTAAGTATTTTGGTTGTGCTTCTCCCATAGTTCTTGCTCCAAAGGCAATAATTTGGCCTTTTCTATTTTCAATCGGGAAGATAACCCTATCTCTAAAATAATCATATTTTTGCCCATCACGTTCTGAGATTCCTGTAAGGCCTGCTAATCTAGATATTTCCTCTGTATATCCTTTTTGTTGAAGATGCCCATAAAGACCTGAACGTGGGGCATATCCAAGGCGAAACTCAGCGATAATCTGCTCAGTGAGCCCTCGTTCCATTAGATAATCCAGACCTCTTTTTCCATCAAGCTTTCGCAAATTTTGTTGAAAAAAACTGGCCGCATAATCAAGACAAGATAGCAAGTTTTTCTGGCGCTCTTGTTTGGCCTTATCTATCGGCCCGAATTCAGGCATTGCCATCCCAGCTATGCCAGCGAGCTCGCGCACTGATTCGATAAAATCGAGGCCATCAGTTTCGCGAAGGTAGCTGATTGCATCCCCGCTAACGCCGCATCCAAAACAATGATAAAATCCCTCATCATCATTCACATTAAAAGAAGGAGTTTTCTCGCCATGAAAGGGACAAAGCCCTACGAATCTAGTACCTTTTTTAGTAAGTTTCACCCGCTTGCCAATAATACTGGAGAGGTTCACTTGACTTCGAAGATTTTCAAGGAATTCAGGGGTGATCATCATAAAAAATTAGATAACTTTTATAAATTATTTGCAAATTTGTTATATTCTCAGAATTTGAGAATCCAATAATAACCATAATTCATATCAAAGAGCAAAATTTATGACTACCCGTCCTCGGATAAATTCATCAGCGCGGTTTTTACCTTTGCGCTTATTTTGCTAAAGTCCATTTTGCCTGCATATTCTTGCTTAAGAAATGCCATAACCTTCCCCATATCCTTGACTGAAACAGCGCTAGTTTGCAAGATCCCCGTCTGTATTGCTGTAACAATTTCATCTTCTGCTAATTGCTCCGGCAAAAATTCTTGGATTATTTTTATCTCTTTTTCTTCTTTCTCAGCCAGTTCCTCGCGCCCAGCATCGCGGAACATAGCAGACGATTCGCGTCGTTGCTTAATCATGGTTTGCAACATGCTCAAGATTTCATCATCACTGATGCCTTCAAACACACCATTTCCTCGCGCCGTAATATCTCTATCTTTTAGTGCTGCAGCAATGAGCCTAATCGTAGATAACGCTACTTTGTCTCCAGCTTTAAGTGCGTCCTTCATTGAACGCGATATCTCATCTCTCATAGGTACTATCAATCTTTATAGTTTAGGTTAATCGGATGATATTTTTTTTACTCCATATAGGACGCAAACAAATCTGGCAAGGGCATGGTAAAATTAACCTGTTATAATATCAATCATGCCCTTGACCTTCTCATCCTAGTTTTGTAAAAAACCAAAGTTTTGCTATTTGAGGAAATTTTTAACCTGTTTTATTGAAAATAAAACATAAACTTCGATTGATATTAAGTCATTAAATCCCTAAGTAGTTGTCATGAATCTTTCAAGAGTTGTACATAAAGAGTGATGTCTAGCGAACTGAATCTTGCAAAAAACGCTCTTTTACTATTAGATAATGGGACAGTTTTTTATGGGTTTGGTTTTGGTGCTGTAACAGAATCAGTGGGTGAAATCTGTTTTAATACCTCAATGACTGGCTATCAAGAAATTATGACCGATCCGTCCTATGCTGGGCAGATTGTTAACTTTACATTCCCACATATTGGAAATGTTGGCACGAACCAGTTAGATATGGAGACTGACAAGCCATCTGCATTGGGGCTAGTTACCAGGAATAAGATAACCTCACCCTCTAATTGGCGTAGCACGCAGCCTTTTGACCAGTGGCTAGTAACCCATAATTTACCTGGGATAAGCGGAATTGATACACGAGCTCTTACTCGCCAGATACGGGATGAAGGCGCCAGAACTGCGTTATTAAGTCATAGTAGTAATTCAGTTTTTGATTTATCATCAATCTCTGAAAAAATTTCTGACTGGCCAGGCTTGGAGGGGATGGATCTTGCCAAGCTTGCAACCAGACCCAAGCCGGCTAAATGGTCTGGCAGTTTGTTTCGTTTTGATTTTGAGCTCGAGCCTTTGAGTAGTAACGATAAGTTGGTTCATCATAGAGTTGTGGCACTTGATTTCGGAGCAAAGCATAATATTTTGCGATGTCTTGAAAGCGCTGGATGCACAGTTTTCGTGCTTCCAGCTGATAGCTCTGCCGATGAGGTTCTTGCTCATAACCCAGATGGCGTTTTTTTATCAAATGGTCCTGGCGATCCTTCAGCGACAGCTGAATATGCAGGTAGCGAAATTCGTAAGTTGGTGGAGAGAGGTATACCGATATTTGGCATTTGTATTGGTCATCAATTACTTGCATTGGCATTAGGTGGCAGCACTTCGAAAATGGATACAGGACATAGAGGGGCAAATCATCCAGTAAAAGATCTAGAAACGAATCAGATAGAAATTACAAGCCAAAACCATGGTTTTGTTGTTAATGAGGCAAGCCTGCCAGATTCTCTGGAAGTTACACACCGTTCTTTGTTCGACAGCAGCGTTGAAGGCCTAAGACATAAAACACTTCCTGTGTTTTCGGTTCAATATCACCCTGAATCATCTCCAGGGCCTCACGATTCTCGAAACTTATTTTACCGTTTTACATCCCTTATGAAAAAAGCACGAAATTCCTGATGCCAAAACGAAGCGACATATCTTCTATTTTGATTATTGGCGCAGGCCCTATCATAATTGGGCAAGCCTGTGAGTTTGATTATTCAGGAACCCAAGCCTGCAAAGCGCTTAAAGAAGAGGGATATCGAATTATCCTGATAAATTCTAATCCGGCTACAATAATGACCGACCCTGGTATAGCAGATGCAACCTATGTAGAGCCTATAACACCCGATATGGTTGCTACTATTATTGAAAAAGAGCTTCCAGATGCTATTCTTCCTACAATGGGTGGTCAGACCGCACTAAACACAGCTTTAAAATTGCATAAGATGGGCATTCTAAAAAAATATAATGTGGAGCTTATTGGCGCAAAACCGGATGCCATTGAAAAAGCAGAGGATCGCTCTTTATTCAGGTCAGTGATGGATTCAATAGGGCTTGAATCAGCGCGTTCAAGCACGATTAGTTCAATTGATGACGCTGAAGATGCCCTTAGGCTAGTTGGATTGCCTGCGATTATTCGGCCTTCATTTACGCTTGGCGGTGAAGGCGGCGGGATTGCATACAATAAGGCAGAATATCTGCAGATAGTAGCTGATGGATTACGGCTCTCTCCTGTTAGTGAAGTTCTAATTGAGGAATCTCTGCTAGGATGGAAAGAATTTGAGATGGAGGTCATACGCGATAAAGCAGATAATTGTATTATTGTTTGCTCAATTGAAAATGTTGACCCAATGGGCGTGCATACTGGTGATTCCATTACAGTCGCCCCTGCACTTACTCTTACTGATAAGGAATATCAGGCATTACGGAATGCCTCTATTGCTGTTCTGCGGGAAATTGGTGTTGATACTGGCGGCTCTAACGTTCAATTTGCCGTATGTCCTTATACGGGGAGAATAATCGTAATTGAAATGAACCCGCGAGTGAGCAGATCATCCGCACTTGCTTCAAAAGCAACTGGATTTCCAATTGCTAAAATAGCTGCTAAGCTTTCTGTTGGTTACACATTAGACGAATTAGCAAACGACATAACCAAAGTAACACCTGCCAGCTTTGAGCCAACAGTCGATTATATTGTAACCAAGATTCCGCGCTTTACATTTGAAAAATTCAATTGCGCGGAAAGACTCTTATCAACTTCAATGAAGTCGGTTGGCGAGGCTATGGCTATTGGGCGTAGTTTTCAAGAGAGTCTACAAAAAGCTCTTCGCTCACTTGAAACAGGTTTATCTGGTCTTGATGAAATTGAGATGCCAGATCGAGCAGGAGAAGTAAGCAAAGATGTTTTGCATGGTTGGCTTTCCGAGCAAACACCCGATAGAATTTTGAGAATAGCCCAAGCCATAAGAAAAGGCTTAGGCGTAGATGAAATTCATAGTGCTACAAAATGGGATAAATGGTTCCTAAATGAAATTGCTTCTATCATCAAAATCGAGAAACAGATTACTAAATCTGGAATCCCCGCGAGCAAATCAGAGTTGACGTTCTTTAAATCTGCGGGCTTTAGCGATAAAAGAATTGCCCATTTAGCCAATGTAAGAGCGCAAACCGTAATCAGCAAACGGCAAGAGCTTGATGTCCATCCAGTATATAAACGCATTGATACATGTGCAGCTGAATTTGCTTCTGAGACGGCCTATTTTTACTCGACATATGAAATTGGTGATAATGCTGAATGTGAGGTTGAACCCTCCAATAGAGAAAAAATTGCAATATTAGGTGGAGGCCCAAATAGAATCGGTCAGGGCATAGAATTTGATTATTGCTGTGTGCATGCAGCCTACGCTCTTTCTGATGCTGGTTATGAAACTATCATGATTAATTGTAATCCAGAGACGGTATCAACAGATTACGACACTTCTGATAGATTATATTTTGAGCCTTTAACAGGTGAAGATACAATAGAAATCTTGCGCAAGGAGAAGGAAAACGGAACCTTGAAGGGGGTTATTGTGCAGCTTGGAGGGCAAACACCTCTCAAAATTGCCGGTGATCTAGAGGCTGCAGGCATCCCTATTTTGGGTACGAGTCCAGATTCGATTGACTTGGCAGAAGACAGGGAGAGGTTTCAACAGCTCATAAATCGTTTGTCCTTAAAGCAGCCTGAAAATGGAATTGCTTCCTCTCTAGATGAAGCAGTTGAAATAGCAAAAAAGATTGGTCTACCTGCTGTCATACGACCATCTTATGTTTTAGGTGGTAGAGCTATGGAAGTTGTCCACCAACTCTCCGACTTAGAGCGCTATATGCAAGATCCGGTAAGAGTATCTGAGGATAACCCGGTGTTGATTGACCGGTTCCTTGAAAACGCGATTGAAGTTGATGTGGATGCTTTATGTGACTCGAAAGATGTTTTTATTGCCGGAATTATGGAACATATTGAGGAGGCAGGCATCCATTCTGGTGATTCTGCCTGCTCACTTCCTCCACAAACGCTACCCTACAATATTCTTGAAAAAATTAATGAACAAACTCGTGCCCTTGCGTTTGCACTTAATGTAGTTGGATTAATGAACGTACAATTTGCCGTTAAAGATGAGGATGTTTACCTACTTGAAGTAAATCCAAGAGGGAGCAGAACAGTTCCTTTCGTTGCAAAAGCAACTGGGAATCCTGTAGCAAAAATCGCAGCAAGAATAATGTCTGGAGAAAATTTATCTTCAATGTCCTTGATTACAGTAAAACCAGAGCATGTCGCTGTTAAAGAGGCTGTTTTCCCATTTTCACGTTTTCCTGGTGTTGATGTGTTTCTTGGCCCTGAAATGAAATCAACTGGGGAAGTAATGGGCATCGATGAAGATTTTGGCATTGCATTTGCGAAAAGCCAGTTAGGAGCTGGTGTGGATTTACCTACCTCTGGTATGGTTTTTATTTCGATTAAAGATGCGGATAAGCCTGCTTTTGTTGAGATTTGTCATGAGCTTATCGAAGCTGGTTTGGAGATTTTGGCGACAGATGGAACAACCAAATTTCTAAATGAAGCTGGCATCCTTGCGAAAAGAGTTAATAAGGTTCTTGAAGGGCATCCACATGCTGTAGATGCTATGCTTTCTGGTGAAATAGGCCTTGTTTTTAACACTGCCCAAGGTGTTGCAGCTATTCAGGACAGCCTATCACTGAGACAAACAGCACTTACCAAAAATATCCCCTATTATACAACTGTGTCAGGAAGTAGAGCAGCTGTTGCAGCTATCCGTGCACTACAAAAAACCAAACTTTCCGCAAAATCTATTCAAGATTATTTAGAATCAGTAATTAGCTAAAAAGACACAAAGTCTAGACGGTTAAATTGAATCACTTTACAATAATAATTTTCACATCTGTATTATTTTACAAAGCGATAAGAGGGCTAACATGGAAAAAATTCCATTTACGCAAGCTGGTTTAGACAAAACAAAGTCAGAATTGCATCAGCTTAAAAATGTTGAAAGACAACAAGTTATTCGTGCAATTGCCGATGCAAGAGAACATGGTGACTTATCTGAAAACGCTGAATATCACGCCGCTCGTGAGCGTCAATCGTTTATTGAGGGTCGAATCAAAGAGCTAGAAGATGTAACAAGCCGCGGTGAAGTAATTGATGCCAGCAGAATAACAGGCAAGACAGTCACATTTGGAGTGACGGTTGTTATTGTGGACGAACTTACAGATGTAGAATATAGCTACTCTATTGTTGGCCCCTACGAAGCAGAACTTGAACAGCGTAAAATCTCAACTGCGTCTCCTATCGCAAAAGGACTAATCGGAAAACAGGTTGGTGATTCTGTCGAGGTTCAGACCCCGCGCGGCCCGCATCCTTATGAAATTTTATCTATTAGCGTTTACGATGGTGATTGAGGAACGCTCTTAGCTTCAAGGATACGGGCACGACATTTAATCCTTCAAAGGAACGCCTGGCAAATCTTTTTCAGACCTTATTGAAAGAGCTGTTTTAACGTGGCTTACATTTGGAGCAGGTGTTAACTTGCTTGTAAGAAATTTCTGAAAATCATCCCAATCAGTCGCTACAATTTTCAGCAAGAAATCAATTTCGCCCATAAGCATATGGCATTCTCTTACCTCTTCCCAGCTTACGACCATCTCTTCAAATTTCTTTAAATCTGCTTCTGCTTGACTGGTAAGTCCCACAAAAGCAAAAACAGTGACCGTATATCCAAGTGATTCAGGATCTATTTCAGCGTTGTAGCCTCGGATTATACCGGCATCTTCAAGAGCACGCACGCGCCTCAAACACGGTGGCGCAGATATTCCAGCATTCTTAGCAAGCTCTACATTGCTTAATCTTCCGTTTTTTTGAAGATCAGACAAAATTTGTCTATCAACTTTATCTAACTTGTGCTTTTTTGCCATAAACCCAATCCCTGTTTGATTTTCAAATCATAAATAGTTAAACCAAATCACGCAAGAATATTACAAAATTTGAGTGTAAATTTGTTCACTAGAACAAAAGTTAGTAAAGAAAAATGTCTGACGAAAGTAACGTAAAATCATGTTGGATTGTAACAGACGGCACAACTGGCATGCTAAAGCAGTCCATCGCTGTCGCAAAATCCTTAAATATTGAGCCTACTATTCTACAGGCATATCCAACGCCAATTCTACGATTATTTCCAACCCTTGCCAAAATACCTACTTGGCGGCTTACGATGGGTCGAAGCCCAAGCTGGATACGGGGGCCTTATCCTGATTATATTATTAGCTGTGGGAGGAGGATGGCTGGATTATCAATTGGTTTGCGCCGGATATCCAAAGGTAAAAGCAAAACTATTCATATACAAGATCCAGGTATCTCACCTGATTATTTTGATGTGTTGGTTGTACCATCTCATGATAGAATTGCAGCATTACAGCAGAGCTTTTCAAATCTTGTAATTTCCACGGGATCTCTAAGCTGGCTTGCTAAAAAACAGATAATGGCAGGCAAATCAGATATGAATGAACGCTTTGGGCCATTAGATTCCCCCCAAATTGTAGTAATGCTTGGCGGAAATAATAAGCGCTATCGGGTATCCACTTCTATTATTGAAAAATTGGCTCATGACATATTTGACTATGCTCGGCTAAAAAATGCACGGCTTATCATCGTCCTATCTCGGCGCACACCGAAAAAAGCACGAATAATTTTCCAGAAACTTGATGAGGATAAAAAACATATTATCTGGGATGATGAGCGCGGAAACCCATATCCTGATATTCTCTCTATCGCAGATGAAATTGTTGTAACTTCAGATTCTGTAAACATGGTCACTGAGGCGTGCCTTCTTGGAAGGCCTGTTTTTGTTGCCCATTGGGGCGAAGAGCAAGGAAGGCTTGCCAAATTTCATGGGATAATGAATGACGGTGGATTTACAAGACCACTTTCACAAGCAGGTGAAGCATTTAAGCCCAAAATACTCAATCAAATGCCTCAAATTGCAAAGAAAATAACAGGTATTTTGAATAAATGAGCTTGAATAATATCCATTCAATTAAACATTGTTATGTTCGCGTGCTTTGAGTTTCTTGCTTGTGCCTATTGGCTAATAATCTCTTTTAAAAAGACAACTCAGATGCTAGTCTTTAAGCCTATTAAGTATGATTAGCTTTGCGGGAAGCGCATTTGATCAAAAAATAGGTCTGGGTTTCAAATTTGCTTAAAAATCTTTCAAAAAATGGTATTGAACTGACTAGATAATGAGTATTTCTATTTTAATGCTCGCAAGTGGCCTTACAATATTACTTATTGCTGCACATGTGATAATCCCTGGTACAATTTCAGTTTCCTATCATTTTCGTGTTCCTGCGCATGTTTTAGCGGTTCTGTTAATCGCAGCTGGCACCTCTGCGCCTGAGTTAATAGTTGCAATACAAGCTGGCTTAAACGGAACGCCGCAGATTGTGTGGGGAAATATCATTGGCTCAAACATTACCAACATCTTAGTAGTTTTAAGCATCGCTGGATTGTTTTTTCCCATTAACACTACTGATTCTGCAACAAAAAGAGACATGATACTTTTGTTGGCCATCAGTGCTGTTATAACGATATCAGCCTATTATTTTTCCTTTCTTCCACTTTCTGTCAGCATACTACTAGTGATAATCCTTACTTGTTACACACTATATTTAGTTCGCTTGGAACCAGATGAAGATGAGGCAAAAAAAAATACTGAAGGTAGTAAGCTTTCATTTAAGCGCTCGCTAATCTATTGTGTTACAGGAGTCACTGGTCTTGTGCTTGGGGCAGATTTGATGGTGAATGCAGCTGTTGAGCTTGCGGTTGCACTGTCCATTTCAAAGACTGTAATTGGACTTACCATTATTGCATTTGGAACGTCTCTTCCCGAAATAGCAGCTGCAATTGCAAGTCTATTTCACCGGAGAGTTGATATGGCTCTCGGAAGTATTATTGGCTCCAATATATTTAACATAGTTGCAGGATTAGGCATCACTCGGTTGGTAAGTGAACTTCCAGTAACAAACGAAATTTTAATAATTGGCATACCAACCATGACTCTTTCAACCCTAATATTAGCGCTGCTGATTTTCTTAAAACAACCATTAGGAAAGATTATAAGCATCTGTTTTTTAGCAACATATTGCTTGTTTTTATCGCTAAACCTAGCGATTGGTGGCTAAAATTACCCTGCAGTAGAGGCTGTTTTTCAAAAAATATCTGTTTAAAACTTGAAGTTGTTCACATCTATAAATTCAAATTACAAAATTGGTATATTATGTTTGTTTTTTTTAGGCATACCTTCTTGACAAGGCTTAACTATCTGTTTTAAATGACTTTATCATTGTTGCCTAATATTTAAGCAAACAAGTTAAAATGCCTTATTTCCGCCGGTTATTGGAGTAAAATACATTCTTATCAACAGACTTTTCCACAGAGAAAGTGGATAAAAATTATTACCCTATTTTGGAATCTGATTCGCGTATAATTTGGTTTGAAATAGACGTTGAGATTCAATTGATAAGAGATAACAATTGTTAAAATAATAAAGAAAGTTACTTAATGCATTGAAACAAGTATGTTTTATTCATATTACATTTACAAACACCTGTGGGCTATTAGATGACACCTGAAATAATAGAATTTCAAACTGGATTAAACTATTTAAAAAATCAGGTTAAGCACTTGCCTAAAAAGCCAGGTGTATACCGAATGTTTGATGCAGATGGGCAAGCTCTTTATGTGGGCAAGGCAAAATGGCTTTCTAACAGAGTAACAAGCTATACACAGCCAAACAGACTAACAAATAGGCTACTTCGGATGGTTGCAGAAACACGGCATCTTGAAATCACAGTCACTCACTCAGAAGTCGAGGCCTTATTATTAGAGTCAAATCTAATCAAAAAACTCAAACCACGTTATAATATCTTACTAAAAGATGATAAAAGTTTTGCCTATATAATAGTAACCGAAGATCATCAGTTCCCGCAATTAACAAAACACAGGGGAGCACGGCGAAAGGCAGCTAGCTATTATGGTCCATTTGCATCTGCCAATGCTGTAAATAAAACATTAGCATCATTATCGCGTGCTTTTTTATTGCGCAACTGTAGTGATTCTATATTTGCCTCAAGGACACGACCTTGTCTTCAATATCAGATCAAAAGATGCACTGCCCCATGCGTGGACAAGGTAGCTAAATCTGACTACGAAAAACAAGTAAATGCAGCAAAGGAGTTTTTATCTGGATTTTCTGATAAAGTACAGCGCGACTATGCAACCCAAATGCAAAATGCATCTGATGCGCTAGAGTTTGAGACCGCAGCTATCTGGCGTAATCGAATTAAAGCCCTTACCGCAATTCAAGCAAATCAGGATATTAATCTTAAATCTCTGCAGGAGGCCGATATAATTGCAGCTTCCATTTCTGGCGGTATATGCTGTGTTCAAGTCTTTTTTATTCGGAATGCATGCAATTATGGCAATACAGCATTCTTTCCAAGAACAAACAGTTCTGAGGACATAAAATCAGTTGTCACCGCTTTCATTGGGCAATTTTATAGTGACAAAATTCCGGCGAGCTTAATTCTTGTGAGCGAGCTTCCCAATGAAGTCGGATTACTAGAATCTGCCTTGTCAAAACAGGCTGCGAGTAAAATCGAAATCTCAAAACCAGAGCGTGGTGACAGGCGGAAAATAATGACTATGGCGGTGCGCAATGCCGAAGAGGCTATAGTACGCAAGCTTGCTGACACTGCATCGCATCGCAGATTATTAGACGAGCTTACAAATGTATTGGAGCTTGATGAGCCCCCTTCCCGCATAGAAATATACGACAACTCACACATTCAAGGCGCATTTCCCGTTGGCGCAATGGTCGTCGCCACGCCTGATGGATTTGCAAAATCTGCTTATCGAAAATTTAATATGCGAAATGAAGGTAAATATGCGGTCCAAGATGGGGATGATTTTGCCATGATGCGACAGATGATATATCGACGCTTTGAGCGCGCGCTTAAAGATGACCCTAATCGCGAGACCGCTAATTGGCCAGACCTATTATTAATTGACGGCGGCAAAGGGCAAATAAATGCTGTATATGAAGTATTGGACAAGCTTGGAATTGACGATATAACAGCGATTGGTGTGTCAAAAGGACCAAATAGAAACGCAGGAAGAGAGCAATTCCATAAAAGAGGCGAGGAAACTTTTACCCTACAACCAGATAGCCCAGCCATGCATTATCTGCAACGACTGAGAGATGAAGCACATCGATTTGCCGTCAGCAGTCATCGAACACAACGCACCAAAGCACAGTTCAAAAATCCTCTAGATTACGTGCCAGGCATCGGCGCCAAACGAAAAAAAGCACTCCTCAACCATTTTGGCTCTGCGCGTTCAGTCACCGATGCTGGTATCAAAGATTTACAAGCGGTCGACGGGATATCCGAAAACATCGCCCAACAAATATATGATTGGTTCCATAGCCAGAACAAAAGCTAATTTTAAAGATATCTTGTGATACCATTATTATCTTTATTGATAATTTAGAACCTTCAGTTATTGTGAGCCATTGAAGAAGATTTCCTATTATGAGATGGTATGAGAGTAGGCAGACAGTATCATTAGCTAAGCCAGATGATAATTCTGTATATATTTTTTTGAGAGATAAATGAACCTTCCCAATTTATTGACTATTTTAAGGATAATTACCGCTCCTATTATCGCTATCCTTATCTGGAGAGAAACCAGCAACGGACAACTGATTGTCGCATTTGTACTTTTTTTTGTTGCTGGGCTAACTGATTGGCTAGATGGTTATCTCGCACGAAAACTTCAGATAAAATCGGAACTAGGCAGGATATTGGATCCGATAGCAGATAAAGTGCTACTTGCCTGTGTTTTATTAGCGCTTGCTTCCCATTACACCAGAGACTGGCTATTTATTGTTCCAGCACTGATTATTTTTCTAAGAGAATTTATAATATCTGGCTTTCGTGAATATATGTCTAAAGAAAATATTATAATAAACGTGTCCATGCTGGCGAAATGGAAAACCACAATGCAACTA
>MDTB01199888.1_pt1 | contig 16984 bp, 14 predicted proteins | sample 811161 | NCBI WGS metagenome assembly MDTB01 (sample SAMN05326650, study PRJNA326480) | marine metagenome | isolation source: seawater | place: Mediterranean Sea | collected 2009
AAAAAGAATTATGCCTGTACGCTCTCTGTACAAACCCATATTTTTCGAACAAGAGGCCGCTACAATTACTTCCGGAATATTATCAGCGAGAAATCTGAGCCCTCCAACATCCTCTTCCAGACCTGCACCAAGTCCCTGATAAGCAAGATCGATCATAGGGGTAAACCCCTGTTTCTGTGATAGCTCCGTGAGATGCTGCCATTGATCCATAGTCAAATCCGCTCCGCAAGGATTATGACAACAACCATGCAGCAAGACGACGTCTCCTTTCTTAGCATTTGATAGATCATCAATCATCATAGAAAAATTTACGCCGTGTGTTTCAGGGTCATAGTAACGATAGGTTTCGAATTTCAACCCCACACTACCTAATAGCGGAATATGCACGGGCCACGTTGGATCGCTCACCCATACTTTAGCCCCTGGCGCAGCTGACTGTATTACTTCAGCGCCTATACGCAGAGCACCACATCCACCTGGTGTTTGTATGCTAGAAATCCTGCCATCGTTGATAGCGGAGGAATCTAATCCAAAAATTAACTTCCTCATCTCTGCATTAAAAGCTTCATCCCCTACTGCAGGTATATAAGCCTTTGTTAATTCTTGCTCGATAAGTTTTTCCTGAGCCCTAGCAATAGATTCGAATATTGGACAGCGCCCACTTTCATCCATGTAGATCCCGACTGTTAGATCCACTTTTTTAGGGTTCGGGTCGGCGCGACATTCAGCGGCAAGACCCAAGATAGGATCATCTGGCAATTCTGGTAAGTGCTCTAGCATAATAATTCCTTAAAGCTCCTCAATAAAGCTTATTAAATATCTCCAAAACGGCTCAACGGTTGCAATTTCCAATCGCTCCTGAGGCGAATGAGCTCCTTTAATCGTTGGTCCAAATGACAACATGTCAACGTGTGGCATCTTCCCCTTCAAGATACCGCATTCCAATCCAGCGTGAATAGCTTTTATTTCGGGTTCAAAGTCGAATAACCTGGTATGCAAATCCACTCCATGTGTCAATAAATCGCTACTTAAATCCGGATCCCATCCCGGATATCCAGCGTCCAAATGACACTTCATATCAAATGCTTTACTGAGTGAAGTTACAGCTTGCTGCAAAGGAAGAGCCTGCGATTCCCTGAAAAACCGGCAACTCGCTTCCAAAATAAATTCACCTTTAGACAATCGGATAGAAGCTAAGTTGGCACTTAAATCAACCAAGTTCTTTTGCGGAGATGTGCTATAAGAAATCGCTCCGTGAGGGAATGCACTTACTAGATTAAGTATTCTCGAGCTATCTTTCTCATCTATTACAGGAATATGATTTACAGGAGTAATATTACAGGCTAATCCCTTATCAGCAGAGGGAAGATAATCACGCCAACCATCTGACAACTCTATCAAGCGATTATTTAGTTCTTCATGTATTGCTATCGAGGTGGAGAAGACAACGTCCACTTCTCGCGGTATGACATTATGCGCAGTTCCACCATCAAAGCACGCCAAACGAACATCTCCAATTGATAAAAGGTATTGGCACGCCAACTTAATTGCATTCCCAAGTTGCTCATGTATTTGAATACCAGAATGTCCCCCGGATAAACCGCTAATCGAGAGGTGCCAAGTATTAGCGAATTCATCTTGAGAAAGATTAAAGTTGTTAGAAAGTTTCCAACCCGCCCCACCGGTGCAACCGATAAAAAGTTCATTCCAGTCTTCAGTATCGAGGTTAAGTAGTCTAGTGCCGGTTAACAGTTCAGAGTTCAGATTCATCGCTCCACCAAGACCAGTTTCCTCATCCACTGTAAATAGTAGCTCCAATGGAGGGTGAGATAGTCTTTGATCCGTCATCAAAGCGAGCGAGGCAGCACAACCTAATCCATTATCTGCACCTAATGTAGTTCTATCGGCATGTAACCAACCATCGGTTACCTTTAAATTCAGAGGATCATTTTCGAAGTCATGCTGCTTATCTGATTGCTTTACTGTAACCATATCTAAATGATTTTGAATAATCAGCGGATCTTTATGTTCTCGGTTTTTAGTTCCGGGAACTCTGACGATTAAATTCCCTTCAAAATCGGTCACCCATTCACATCCATAGTCTTTGGCACAATTGATAACATATTGACGCACTTCAGCCTCACTTTTAGAAGGTCTCGGTATCTGTGTTATCCGATAAAAATGGTCCCATAGATGAGCTGGTTCACAAGGATAATTTTCTGGTTTCATTGCTATTTTCCTAGTACAGGCGAATTATATCTAAAGGATCAATAAGAAAAAATAAGTAAGTTATTAATGAGTAGATTCACTCTATTAAAATACTTTATTAGAATATTGATATGAAAAAATATGTTATTCAGCATAATTAGTTATTCCAGAATAGCTATTTCAGGACTTCTATCATCGGGGCTCTACGATCATTACCCCTTGTGGGACCAGTGCAGTAACTTTGAAATATTCCATAAAGTAAATAAAAGATAAAAAATCTGCGTTTTTAAAAGTCTCCTAGGAACAAAAACACAACTTCATAAAATTTCAGTTAGATATTAGGACGGTCATTTTTCACAACTTTTTCGCCAATTTTTTACCTCCACTTCCTAGGAATACTCGTTATTGTTATAAGATGACGCTTTTTTGAGATGCAGAAGATGGCAGAGAACACAATTCAAAGAAACAGTCTAGCTGCGTTTTTTGCTAGTATAAAGTTCAATAGAGAGCCTCATGGTCGCGATTTAGATTACCCTCGAGTCCCTCTCGCCGGCTTCAACTCTTCATTAAATTCGCTAGAGGATGCATCTGCAGAAGACGAATTCATTCTAAGCGATAATTGAACTATAAAACGTACTTTAATAGCTCTGCATAGATTTCTCGAGCTTTCCTAAGAACCCCTGAATATCCCTCTTCTATTTTTGGCGTGGCTCTGTGTCTGTTTAAGGAAAAACTGCTAGTCTCATATAGATCCTGATACCAGTACTTGGCCCATACCCCATCACTAGCTCTTGGCCCCAAAGGCCACTCCAGCATCTGCATGGAAAAATCTATATCAAGCCTTCTACATAAATTTTTTAATACAGTTTCTGGGTCCTCGACGCAATGGGCCGCATCTATTACCGGAGGCACTTCACCAAATTGGTCGGCACATAGGTTAAAGAGATCCAGCTACTGCCGCATACCAAGATCTTCAAAATTAAAATTCGCACGTATCTTTTTATATGATGAAATAACTCCCACTGGATCACGAATCAAAAAACAGTTCTTTAGATCGGAAAGCCACTCTCTACTGACCGTACAAAGAAGATGATGTGTCATGTGTTTCTGATAATTGAAGCTACAGGAATCTTTGATATCCTTTGTCAATATTTCTATTACGGAACTAGAATCACATTCCATGGAATCAATAATTGCCTGATGACCTGGACGAGGAGCTCCACTTGCTTTAAGGAAAGATCCATAAAAAGGCTCGTCAAATACCCAGGTATCATTCCTATTTTCGAATGAACGCATTAGAGCTGAACTGATGTTTCGAGGATGCGACCACATGGCTATTCGGAGGATGCTCATGCTGATCTGGAAAATCTATCCGTTGAGTTACAGCTACTTCCTGATATATATAACTCAAAATTTTTAATTTTAAATTCTTTCAAAAGCTTTCCTCAAAGGCGTTAGGTAGAGGGCTAGTTGTAAGCAACTAACATGATAAAATCAACAGGAATACTAACAACTGCAGCGCTCATGAAATATTCAAAAGATAAAATTTACGCTGATGCTTTGATCGCTAGAAAAGACTTTAAATTTGATGATGCAGTAGCTGATGTTTTCGACGATATGATCAGTCGCTCCGTTCCTGGATATAGAACAATAACTAAAATAAGTGGATTAATAGCATCAAACTACTCTCTTCCAAATAGCAATCTATATGACCTAGGATGCTCACTAGGTGCATCAATCCTTGAGATGAGATCACGAGCTCTACCAGAGAATTGCGAGATAAAAGCAATTGATAATTCAGAGTCTATGCTTGAAAAGTGCAGACAAGCAGTCGCTGAAAAAAAATCTGATATCCCTGTAGAATTTCATTGTATTAATCTAGAAGACGCTAGAATTACAAATGCCTCCATAGTCTTACTCAATTGGACTCTGCAATTTATTGCCATAGAAAATCGTGCAAGGGTAATTCAAAATATTTATGACGGCCTTCTACCAGGTGGGATATTACTTCTTTCTGAAAAAATTCTTTTAGAAGATTCTGAACTTAATCAAATGAACATAGAGCTCCACGAATCCTTCAAAAAAGCCAATGGTTATAGCGATCTAGAAATAGCTAGAAAACGCGCAGCACTAGATGATGTACTCATCCCTGAATCGCTTTCTCACCATAAGAAAAGGCTATTTCTTTCCGGGTTTAAAACTTGTGATATTTGGTTTCGTTACTTCAATTTCGCGTCACTAATAGCCATCAAATAATGGATTACTCTGATCTAATAAGCAGATGGCTGATAACTCCTGAACTCGCTTCATGGGCTGAAAAATTACCACATCAAATACGATTAGGCCTTTCTCATGACCGTTATGGTGACCTGAGCAAATGGGAAGCACAACTTAAATCACTTCCAGATATTTACTGCAATTCATTCTCACTTAACTCCAGCAGAGTTTCAGCAACGACCAGTGCACCACTCACTAATTTAGAACAAAAAAATCTTGAAGCTGCCTTACTACAACTAAAGCCTTGGAGAAAGGGTCCATTCGAATTATTCGGATTGCATATAGATACCGAATGGAGATCAGATTGGAAGTGGGATCGACTAGAGAACGAAATAGAGCCACTCGTAGACAAGCGTGTACTTGACGTGGGCTGCGGTAACGGCTACCACTGCTGGAGAATGCTGGGCGCAGATGCCAGTGAGGTAATTGGAATCGATCCGTCACCATTATTCGTAATTCAATTTTGGGCTATACAACACTTTTTGAAACAATCGAGAATATGTATCTTACCTATAGGAATCGAGTCGATACCGATTAATATAGAAGCCTTTGATAGCGTTTTCTCGATGGGCGTCATCTACCATCGAAAGTCACCGACTGATCATATTGATCAACTTCGTCAATGTTTGAGAGCGGATGGTGAACTCATCTTAGAAACACTTGTCATAGAGGAGAAGTTTGGAGAACAACTCATACCAAAAGGAAGATATGCTCGTATGGGCAATGTTTGGAGCATCCCATCTTGTTCGACTCTCATCGGCTGGCTCGAGAACGCTGGCTTTGTAGACTCTAAAATCGTCGACGTTAATAAAACGACTGAGTCAGAACAACGTAAAACAAAGTGGATGCAATTTCATTCACTCTCCGATTTTCTCGATCCTAAGGACAAATCCCTTACCGTGGAGGGATATCCCGCACCCTGTCGAGCAATTGTCACTGCTAGACTTCCTAAAAGTGGTGTGATGGCTACTTAAAACCAATTAGTAACTTGGCACCGGGTAGCGCCCAATTCTATCGTTATGCAAAGAGCCAATATATAGATATCCTGCATGCTCCTCTACTGAAGTGATTTCCTTCAAAACATCTCCAGAAGAATCCTGAAGATTGTATATAACATTTGCAGATTCGTTTAATCCAAGGATAAAACCATATTCTAACGGCGCGGGTTGAATAGATTTGGGAAGCATTCCCAATAACATAGACAACCATGGTCGAGGCTGCGCTGTGTCGATTATCAGATTACGTGGAGTCGGCATTGCTAACCAAAATATTCCTTGACCATTGCTTGAGATGCCATCTGGAAATCCGGGTAAATTATCAATAAATATCTCTTTTCGCCCAACACGCTCGCCCTCCAACCAATAACGTAATACTCTATACCGCCATGTCTCATTTATCAGCACAAAGTCTTCATTACTGGATAAAGCCACGCCATTAGGAAAATATAAATCCTTGAGCAAAACTTTTGCTTCGCGCGTAGAAGGATCATAAACAACGAATCGTCCATACGGTCGACCTTCAAGTAAATCTAGCATGTAATTAGCTTGACTCCACTTAAAGGAAGCATCAGTGAAGTATATTTTCCCATCAACGGCAATATCTAAATCATCTGCGAATCCAAGCGGTATACCCTCTACTTGATCGACAAGAATTGTTACTTTCGCGCTCGGGGAAATGGATAATAATCCTAGATAAGCATCGCAGACTATCAGATTTCCGCTCGAATCGAAGTGTAGCCCCAAAGGTCGACCGCCGGTAGTGATCCAATCTTCTACATAACCATCAGGGTGAATTCTAATAATCTTTCCATCTTGAGTTCCACCATAGACTAATCCCGTTTTATCAATCGCAACATCTTCAGGACCATAGACCTCGCCCTTACCAAGCAATTCAGCGGATTGAAGCGTTGTATTCTTTGAATAGATACCCAACAACTCTGGTGGAGGATCCGGCATCCAAGAAGCTGGCATTGGGAAGGGTTTCGCAAGAAAGACTGCGCCTACTCCCATAACTAGTAGAACAAAAATGATCAAAAAAAGAACCTTTTGCATAGTTCAAAGTGTCTATTTATGGAATACGCAGTCAAAAACTTCTAGGAAATTTCGAGCAAAGGCTACTTTCAGACCTTGTCGAAGATATTCTGGTAGTTCGTCAAAATCTCTCTGATTGGCCGCAGGCATAATTAATTCTGGTATACGACTACGACGGGCAGCAATAACTTTCTCTCGTATACCACCTACTGCGAGGACCTCCCCAGTCAGTGTCAACTCACCCGTCATTGCCAAAGAGCGTTTGATTGGCTTGTTGAGAGCAAGGGAAACTAGCGCGGTCGCCATAGTAATTCCTGCACTTGGTCCGTCTTTAGGTGTCGCTCCTTCCGGCACATGCAGATGCACAAAACTTTTATCAAAGAAGTCTGCTTCGCAGCCGTAGTCCTCGAGACGAGAAATAATATAGCTATATGCAATCTCGGCTGATTCTCGCATTACATCACCTAGACGTCCTGTTAACTGGAATCCTCTATTTAATGTATGTATGCGAGAAGACTCAATAGAAAGAATAGCTCCCCCCAAAGTCGTCCATGCAAGACCCATAACAACCCCAATGCCTCGCCGCGGCTTTTCTCTATGGAAGATTGGTTTACCAATCAAGGTTTCAATATCTTTCTTACTAACCCGTCGACGAAAATCATTCTTTTCTAGCATTTGCCTAATCGATTTTCTCATGATTTTCGCTAGCTGGTTTTCTAAATTTCTCACGCCAGCCTCACGGCAATAAAATTCTATTACATGTTTCAACGCAGCATCGTTGATTCTCAGCTGGGATGACTTCAAACCGTGTCGCGTCAGTTGTTTGCTCCAGAGATGGTTTCTTGCTATGGATAACTTTTCTTCCGCCACATATCCTGATAATCGGATTAGCTCCATACGATCAAGTAATGGGGCAGGAATGGTGTCGCTTTGATTTGCCGTACAAATAAATAATACTCTGGATAGATCAATCCTCAAATCCAAGTAATGATCAAGAAACTTTGAATTTTGCTCTGGATCAAGGACTTCCAGCAAAGCAGAGGCGGGATCTCCCTGATATGATGCACCAATTTTATCAATTTCATCGAGCATGATAACTGGATTTGAGACATCAACTTCTTTAAGTGCCTGCACAAACTTCCCTGGCATAGCTCCTACATAAGTTCGTCGATGACCTTTAATCTCCGCTTCATCCCGCATTCCCCCTAAGCTAAATCTATAAAATTTTCTACCTAATGCGTCCGCCACCGATTTCCCAATACTCGTTTTTCCCACACCTGGTGGACCAACTAATAATAGTATCGATCCGGAGAACTCTCCTTTGAAGACTCCCACTGAAAGAAATTCAAGAATACGCTCTTTGACATCGTCTAACCCGTCATGGTGTTCTTCTAAGGTGTTTTTCGCTTCTAGAAGATCTAACTTATCTGAGGAAATAACACCCCATGGCACTGACGTAACCCAATCCAAATAATTACGTGTTACTGAATATTCCGGGGATCCACTTTCGAGGACACGCAATTTATCCATTTCATCATTAATTCTTTCGGACACTTGGTCAGGCAATATAAATTTATCTAATCGAGCTTCAAAACGATCCAAATCAGATGTTCTATCATCTTTGCTAATGCCTAGCTCTTTCTGGATTACTTTTAGCTGCTCACGGAGAAAAAACTCCCTTTGCTGTTTTGTCACTTTTTCGTTTACCTGATTACTAATTTCTCCCTGCAATTCAGCTACCTCTCGCTCTTTTTGCAAGAGGACGAGTACTTTCTCTATTCTTTTCTGCAAGGGTAGGGTTTCTAAAATTTCTTGTAGAGATTCTCCTTTTGCGGTGGTTAATGCTGCAGAAAAATCTGCAAGCAAGCCCGGCTGATTGGGATTGAAATTAGACATATAGTATTTTAATTCTTCACTATACAATGGATTTAGCGGCAGCAAATCTTTTAGCGCTTTTATTAGTGCCATCGCATAAGCCTTTATCTCATCGCTGTCATGATCATCTTGAATTCGAGGGTACTCCACTTGGACTCGATAAGGCACAGAGTCACTGAGCCATCGAACTATCCGGAATCGTCGCAAGCCTTGTGCCAAGAAATGTCCGGGGGTATCTGTCAACTGTGGAGGCTTATGCAAACGAACTACACAACCTATTTCCGGAAATTGAGAAGGTCCAGGAGGTTCTTCTTGTGTATACTGGACATAAGACAAACCAAGTACCGACTGACCAGATTTATCTATTGTTTTTAGTGTTTCCTGCCATTGTTCCAGATTGATTGCTACCGGCTGAGCCTGACCTGGAAAAAATGGTCTTTGGGGTATCGGCATGAGATACAAAGTATCTGGTAATACTTCGTCTGCAACTGCAGGTGCAGGTGCTTCATTAATCAACGTTTGATCGTCATCAATGACGTCGCTAATTTCCGAATTATTCATTAAAAGAACGCTCTATAGTTTGCACTTGAATCGAATATGGGGTCTACAGACATTATTTTCAACGATTACTAAAATAATTATGAAAATCTAGTTTAAAAGTGCGGTAATGGAAACTCCTACGAACGTCGCAATAGCGTAACCAAAAATCCCACACATGATGCCGGGAGTGATAAGGTGCTGCCACCCTTTAGAGCTAGCGATTGCCGCCGTGGGTGCCGGACCGACCAAGGCGGCACCGGATGCAATAATCGCCTCCGGCAGCTCTATTTTAAGCAACTTAGCGCAAAGTAAAACGACCGATAGATGAGTAAACATTATTATAAGACCATAAACAAAAAGTAACGGCGCATTTGCGATAAAAGCGGTTGCATCAGTACCGAGACCCACGACCGCAAAAAAAAGGTACATGAGCAACATGCCAACTTCAAAATCACCTCTCATCTCCTTTAAAATTCGCGGAAAGGTATTTGCAAATAAAAGAGTCAAGAATGTTATAACTAAAATACTATATTGCCCATAACCAAATACTTCACTAACATTTTTTGATATCCAGCAAATTAAGAAGCTCAAGGCTAACCCACCACTCACATGACTCAAAGTAAACTCGTTAGAATGAATTTTTGATTTCGGAGCGTTATCTGCCTTTTGCCCAAAAGCAAGATTATCGTGAGCAATCCAGCGAGAGATGACATTAACACTAGGTAAAGTTAGTAAGGAATAAAGCGCTAGTATACTAACCAAGCTGCTGGCACTTATGACTAAAGAAAACTCATTTGGAGACATCTCTACCGCCTGGGAGACAGCAAGCATATTGACAGCACCACCGATCCATGCTCCGGCATATACACCGGCAACTCTTGGACCAATGTCTCCAAGATCCAGCATTAAAAATCCTAATAGCACACCTAAGACAGTGGCGCAGCTAGCTATCAAAAATGTCACCAGCACAGCTCCGCTTTTCGAGAAAATTTCTCGTAGATTTGCTTTAAAAAGTAACAAAGGAATCGCTAGCGGTACTAAATTCTCACCCACAAAATTATAGACTGGACTTGCCAACGGTACCGCACCAATATTAGACAAAAACATGCCAACGACCAGTACCCATATAACGCCAGATGTTTTTTTTCCTAAAGTGCTTACATCTATCCAAAATCCTAGCCAAGCAAGTCCAAAGAGAAGCGCACCAATCGCAAAAATATTATCTGCTGCCATCATTATAGTTCACTTCCCTTATTCAATTTATCGAAAAACAAAATATAAATTTTAGTTAAAATAATCTTAATTTAAAGGAATGTTCATGACCTTGACATTAAATCTATAAAAAAACAAACTAAACGATTACCTATTATTCAATATTTCTTTACCAACAAATCAGCAATACAATAACAAGTTCGCGCGTACTTGATTATTTTCTCGGAGTATTAATATGCCACAACTCACAGGCGGCCAAGCTATAATAAAATCTCTTGAACGCCACGGTGTGAAAACTATTTTCGGTCTTCCGGGAGGACAACTCTATTATCTTTTCAATGCTCTTAATGAGGTAAGTAATTCAATTAAGCTAATCAATTCTCGTCATGAGCAAGGCGTCGGATATATGGCTTACGGTTACGCAAAATCTACTGGCTCCGTTGGTGTTTATACCGTAGTGCCTGGCCCTGGTGTTCTAAATTCCGCATCCGCACTTTGCACTGCATACTCCACGAACACCCCAGTTTTCTGTGTTGCTGGGCAAATCCCCTCCGAATGGATTGGTAAAGGTGCGGGTTTGTTGCACGAGATTCCAGACCAACTTGGTGTACTACGTGGTCTTACCAAATTTGCCAGAAGGATAGAACAACCAGCAAAAGCACCAAGTTTAATCCAGGAAGCATATGCAGAGTTATTAACTGGTAGACCTCGTCCAGTAGCACTTGAGATGGCTGAGGATATCCTAGGAATTGAGGAGGAAGTCACTCTGCTCGATCCAATTACTAATTATGAACCTCTTGCACCTGACCCTGACCTTATAGAAGATTCCGCTAAGCTCCTGGGATCAGCAAGGAATCCTCTGATTATAGTCGGTGGGGGGGCCATGGATGCTGGCAAGGAAGTATTAGAGGTCGCAAAAATGCTTCAAGCTCCAGTTACGACACTATGGAGCGGTAAGGGTGTCATAGATGAGAGACATTATCTGAGCCAACCCCATCCAGTAGGGCACCAAATTTGGGCGACAACCGATGTTGTCTTAGCAATAGGAACACGACTCAGTATGCCCAGACTACACTGGGGATTAGACGATCATTTAAAAATAGTTCACATTGATATCGATGACAACGAATTAAATCGTCTTGGGATTCCTGACATAGGCGTTCTTGGGGATGCTCAACTTAGTTTAACGAAGATCATTGATGCGTTACCTAAATACAACCGAAATCGTTCTTCTCGTAAAGAGGAACTATTGTCTATTAAACTAAATATGCTTAAGGAGTTTGAGCAAAACATTGGGCCACAACTAGAGATATTGAATATCATTCGGGAAGAGTTACCGGAGGATGGGTTTTTTGTTGATGAAGTTACACAAGTAGGATTTTCTTCTTGGTACGCATTCCCCTGTTATCGTCCGCGTCACTTTATAACTAGCGGATATCAGGGGAATCTGGGCTATGGATATGCCACTGCCCTGGGAGTAAAAGCAGCGCATCCAGATAGAAAAGTTATTTCTATCGCTGGTGACGGAGGCTTTATGTATCAAGCCCAAGAACTAGCAACGGCAGTAAAATACAAATTAGATGTGGTCGCTATTATTTTTAACAATAACTCCTACGGTAATGTACAAAACGATCTAGAACTCATGTTTGATGGCCAAACAATCGGCACCTCGCTGCATAATCCAGATTTTGTGAAATTTGCGGAAAGTTTTGGAGCAGCTGGATTCAAAGCGTCAAATGCTGACGAGCTTCGAACCGCTATTCAGAGCGCTTTTAAAGAATCAGGACCTAGTATAATCGAAATGACGGTAGGTAAAATGCCAAGACCTTGGCCATACATTAATCTTCCTAGATGCAGATAGTAATAATTGATAATGAATGCTTACTTTATTCTATTTTTGGCTATCATACTTGAGGTAATCGGAACGCTATTTCTTCCAGCTACTCAAACTTTCACAAAACTAATCCCAACGGCTGTAGTTTTCGTCTCATATACTATCTCTATTTACCTATTGGCTATAGCCGTTGGAAAACTGCCGCTATCGCTCGTTTACGCTTCTTGGGCAGGTTTAGGTGTGTTCTCGGTAGCAGTGATGAGCTATATTTTTTATAAACAAGCAATGTCCTGGCAAGCTATCTTGGGCCTGTTTTTGATCGTCGTCGGCGTTACCTTGGTAAATGCTTACAAAACTCAGTCATAGTAATTTTTTTTATATTCTGATCAAGGTAATTTAAAATGTTTTGAGAGTTTTACTATCTCAGAGCTTTACCACGACCGATTTTAGCTCCATATACTGTAATAAAGATTCCATGCCGTTTTCTCGTCCCCAGCCGGATTGTTTGTAACCACCAAAAGGTACAGACATATCTGGAATTCCATGACAATTTATCCATACTATCCCTGCGCGTATTGCAGCAGCTGTTTTATGCGCTTTGCTAATATCTTTTGTCCATATGCTCGCTGCCAAACCATACTGACTATCATTAGCGATTAATCTTATATCCTCTATCGACTTGAAGGACATAGCGACCAAGACAGGTCCAAAAACTTCTTCCTGAACAATCTGCATTTCATGATGCACATCCACAAAGATAGTCGGCTGAAGGAAATATCCTTCACCATCAGAAATCTTGCTCCCTCCTGCAACTATATTCGCTCCTTCTCTTTTTGCTGATTCAATAAAGTTACAAACAGACTCTAGGTGTCCCTTTGAAATCAGGGGACCCATTTGAGTTTCATAATCAAGTGCCGATCCGACTCTCAGCTCCGACGCAAACTTTGACAAGCCGGCAATTACCTCTTCATAAACGCACTCTTGTATGTAAAGTCTAGAACCAGCCACACATACCTGACCTGCATTTGAAAAAATTGCTTGTGCAGCACCCATAATCGCAGCGTCAAGATCTGCATCGTCAAAAATTATTACTGGTGATTTACCACCCAATTCAAGACTGACTTTTTTTAAGTTGCCCTTTGCAGCATCTATTATAGATTTACCGACAGGTGTAGAACCAGTAAAGGATATCTTATCGACATGAGGATGTTCCGCCAGTTGTTGACCAATCTCTGGCCCTGAACCAGTCAAGATATTAATAACCCCGGGTGGAATACCTGCTTCTGTCATTAACTCGCCTAAACGAATTGTAGAGAGAGGGGTTTGCATAGCAGGTTTTACTATGCAGCTGCATCCCGCCGCCAGCGCAGGTGCTATTTTCCAACTCGCCATGACTAATGGTCCATTCCAGGGTACGATTAAAGCCGCTACTCCCACTGGTTCCCGACGAGAATAAATGTGGAAACTTTCGTCAGGCACAGTAGACAACTCTGTTGTTTTTCCTTCAATTTTTGTACACCACCCTGCGTAATATCGAAAACAATCTGCGGCGAAGGGCACCTCCCCATGACGCACATCAGAGAAGGGCTTGCCAGCATCTAACATTTCAAGCTCCGCAAGCTCTTCAACATTCTCATCCATAAGGTCTGCAATTTTCCATAGAACTTTTCCACGTGCTGCTGGAGTTAGTCTCGTCCATACGCCATTATCAAAAGATGACCTTGCAGCGCACACAGCAGCGTTAACGTCATCAACCGTAGCCAAAGAAAAAGTGGTCAATATTTCTCCGTCTGAGGGATTTCGTACTTCTCCTACGCTTCTTTCAGCTGAGTTAACCCAAGCACCGTCGATCAATAATCGCTGTTGGTGCTTGAGCCTTTGTGTGACTATTTCCGAGATAATATGGTGCATTGTCATGATCAAAAGACCTTATTAGATGAGCGATCGTTGGGTAACAAAGGCCTCTAAAGCATCTAAAACCTTTTCATTTTCATGATCAGATCCTATGGTAATGCGGAGTTCTCGCTCTTCACTTCCACCAACGGGGCGAGGAATAATTCCTCGCTGCTGAAGAAACTCGGCTACCTGTATAGAAGTAATACCCATACTATCTGGAAGTCGAATTAGGTAGAAATTTGTAACACTTGGCGACACGTCAAAACCCAACTCACAGAGTCGATCACGTATTATCAACTGCCAGCGTGCATTATGTTCTCTAACATCCTCTACAAACTCAATATCTCGACCCGCGGCCTCGGCGGCCGCCATAGCAGGCCCACTTGCATTGAAAGGGGTCCTAATTCGCTGTATCGGATCCATCATCGAAGGAGGCAAATAAGCCCATCCAATTCGTAGGGATGCTAGACCATAGATTTTCGAAAATGTCCTTGTCATCACAACGTTCTCCGAATGCTCTACCAACTTAGCACCCGAATTAAAATTGTTGTCCGAAACATACTCGGCATACGCACCATCTAATAATAGTACAACCCTGTCTGGAAGTGCTTTGTGTAGTCGCTCAATCTCTTCTGATGTCACGAACGTTCCTGTAGGATTATTTGGATTCGCCAATGGAATGAGCCGTGTTTTTTCCGTGACCCTGCTAAGCAAAGCGTCAATATCTAGATAACCAAGAGATTCTGGAGCAACAACAACATCTCCACCTTGCGCAAGGGCATGAATACGACACATATGAAATCCATTTTCACTCACTAAAACCTCATCACCCTCACTGACGTATGCTCGGGTAACCAATCTAATTAGTTCGTCCGATCCATTACCGCAAACAATGTTCTCAACCTGTAAATCGTAAACCTCAGCAATAGCTTTTCTAACTGCAACCTGATCCCCATCAGGATAGCGATGAAGCGACAAATGAGCCGATCTGTAGGCCTCTATAGCTTTTTCACTAGGTCCCAGCGCGGATTCATTTGAAGATAGCTTTATGGGTAATTCAATACCAGCAATCCCACTCGTGCCCTGCACGTAGGGAGCAATTCTTTGAATACCTGGCCTTGGTATTGGACCCGATCTAATATCTTTCTGCTCTGTAGGCATTACTTTCGCGCCATCTCTTTTATTTTCTTTTGCCAACGATAAGTCACGAAGAAAAATGGAAAACCCAGAAAAAAAATCCAGACCATAGGATTAGAAAATGCTCTAGTTAGCCCTGAAAATATATCATCGGGACTTACATAAACCTTGCTTTGCATACTCTGCTCTGGATGGCTATGTATAACAAGATGATTTTTTTTAACTTCAAATTTGCCAAACTGAAAGTCTACATCAGCTAATTTACTTTTAACTTTCATATTTACAAAGCCCTCAGCTTTTTCTTAAACGACCACTTCTTTGTGCATGGTCAATCCTATCTTGAAGTAATTTTGAAATATCCTCGGGTGCATGATCACCTGGCGGCGTAAATAATCCCCGGCCATGAAGATCGTCGAAGACTTCTTTACATATAGAAACCTTCTCAGCAAGGGTTCTAGGCGGCTTCCCTGAGGGGAAACGGTTAGGTGGATAAATAGGTTTTTCGTAGATTTGTTTGAATCCTTCTGTTCGAACATCTATCCAACAATTATGTCCCGTGCGGGTTCGATATTGACGTAAAGCCTCTATATCAACAGGCACTGCCAGAACCTGCTCTGCCGGATACGGTGCTTCTCTAAGCACAAGCCCTGTATAGTCAATCGCAAAAGAATGTCCTGGGCAAAATGCTTTAGGATAATAATCATAATTAACAGTACCCCAATTAGATCCCAACAAATAAGCCATATTGTCGTGAGCTCTTGTACGACGCGTAAACATCCAAAAATCCCATGGCTCAGAAACACCCTCGAATTCCTGTATTGCTCCAGGATGACAAATTATCTCAGCTCCATTAAAACCCAGCGCTCTTGAAACTTCTGGAGTACATCCATCATGACAGGTCATCGTACCAAGCTTTCCAATTTCAGTATCAATGACAGGAAATAATGTTTTGATATCACCACCAAAAACCTCGCTGTATTCATCAAACATATCATGCGGACTTGTACCCAAACCGATATAAGCAGGGATATGCCACTTGTGATAACGGAGCGCAACGTCACCATTTGGACCAACTATAAAGTTGGTATTGAACCAGCGATCTGGAAACTCCTTGACCTCTTCAACGACCCCTCCACCACAAATATACAGGCCATACTCTTTTGCTATCGCCCCTAGCTGGCCAATTTCCGGCCCATCAATTGTGACCGCCTTCTTCATTTGGTCCTTGATTCCAGATTCTCCTTTACCGGGGGTACCCACACCTTGCATGAAATATTCAGGAAGAATGACTAAACGAACAGGAACTTCCCAATAATAGCCCACACCGAAATGAATTAAATTGCATACGCGATCAAGGTTCTTTTTAATTCCTTCGCGATCCTCAACTACGGTAACTTCTGGTTGCACAATAAGGGCCGTATAAGTGTCTATTTTTTCTCGCTTCATAGTCCTCACCAAACTAATTCAAAATAAAACCGTTCAGAATTCAAAATCATCATCCTCTTCCTTGAGTCCTAAATCATATAATATCTCGTTGGCAGTTATAGTTCCCATACCAGAAATACCTCCTCCCGGATGGCACGAGGGCCCTGTCGTATATAATTTTTTTACAGGACCTCTATAGTTGGCATAGTTTGGAAATGGACGGAAAACTCCCATCTGAGCTAAAGTTCGTTCGCCACCAGTTGTCACCCCACGGTGAAAACATCGATTTGCTCGCTCCAGACTAGGCCCAGTCTCCACGTACTGAGCAAGTATATTTTCATCATCCATATTTGTGGTGTAATTGCGTAACTGTCCAAGCAATTTTTCGCGAATATAAGAAGGTGCAATCTTTTCCCAATCTTCGCCACTTGCCAGGTCGACAGGAACAAATGTATCCATTATCAAGGTATGCTTGCCCTTTGGTGCTCGCGTGGGATCCATTGTTGTCCAAGCAGCCGTCCAAAGGAATGGATCAGTTGGAGCAACACCC
>MDTB01112527.1_pt1 | contig 16982 bp, 19 predicted proteins | sample 811161 | NCBI WGS metagenome assembly MDTB01 (sample SAMN05326650, study PRJNA326480) | marine metagenome | isolation source: seawater | place: Mediterranean Sea | collected 2009
ACTTGGACCAAGTTTATTAATCAAAAAAGAATGTTTCGAGGACATTGGATTTTATGACCCAAGGTTACTGCAACTTCAAGACTTTGAGTTTTATATTCGGTTATGTTTAGCTGGGTATGAAATGAAGATCATTCAAGAGCCATTGACGTATTATAGAATCAGAGAAAATAATCAAAATCTTAGTCTAAAGCCACATTCCACGCGTTTCTTATTTGAAATGAATTTAATTTTAAACGAACATTACAGTAGAATAAACAATCCAATATTGCTGAATCAGATATTTGATTTTATCAAGCTTGACCATATTGATTTAATGCGATTTGACTTTGCAATGTTTTCGTTAAAATTACCAACAAAATGGCATCAATTATTTGGGATTAATCTTATGTACCAATTATACGAAAATGAAGAAACAATTCGTTTAATTGATAAAGAGCGTGACTTTAGCACAACTGACTTTTACAATCTTACAAAAGATTAGCCTGTAAATAATTCTTATATCCGAATATACTATCGATATGATTGATACTAGAACCATCAAACAGAAACCAAATATACTGGTCATTGGTGATTTTATTTTGGATCAGTATTATTGGACTGAAGTCGAGCGAATTTCTCCAGAAGCTCCAGTCCCTGTATGTCGTGTACAAAGCACAACCCATCGATTAGGTGGCGCAGGAAACGTCGCTCACAACTTGGTATCATTTGGCTCAAATGTAAGCGTAATGGGAATCATAGGAAATGATACCAATGCTCAGATTATGACAGAGCTTTTTAACGATTTAGGAATTAATTGTAATAATTTGCAAAAATCAAAGGAATTCTCCACCATTTCTAAATCAAGGGTATTAGCTAAAAATCAACAAATTTGTCGGTTAGACCATGAAGAATTTGTAAACAAATCAGCCAATGATGATGAACAAATTTTAAATACAATTAAATCCAGTATTTCAGAATTTGATGCAGTTGTAATTTCAGATTACAACAAAGGAATGCTGACGCTATCATTGGCCAATGAAATTATCAAATTTGCAAATTCTCAGAACATTCCGGCAATTGTTGATCCGAAAGGTCACTCAATTGAGAAATACAAAGGAGCCGCGTTTATCACGCCAAATATGAATGAATTTAAAGCAATGACAGGCATTCCTTCTTATATGTCTGAAGATACAATTATTTCTGAAGCACAAAAATTAATTGTTCAAAATCATATTTCAACGATGGTATTAACACGTAGTGAAAAAGGAATGACTGTGATTAACAAAACAGATTTCAATCATTATCCAACAAAAGTCGTGGAGGTATCTGATGTAACAGGTGCCGGTGATACAGTAGTTGCTGCCATAGCATTTGGTGAATCGTTAAAGTTTGATTTTTCTGAAACTGCAAATTTTGCAAATTCAGCCGCGGCGATAGTTGTATCTAAATTAGGAACTGCAACAGCAACCATTAAAGAAATTGAGTCATTTGAATCTGATCATAACTTTATTGCGAATAAACGCAATAAAGCCCAGGAAGTTGCCAGTATTTAATATGCAAGAGGTTTTGGACCAATATTCCATTAATGATTTTTTATCAAAGAATTTAAATAAAAAAATTGTATTTACAAACGGCTGTTTTGATTTATTACATCCAGGACACATTCATTATTTAAATGAAGCAAAAGCGTTGGGAGATATACTAATTGTTGGTTTAAATTCTGATGCATCGGTAAAGAAGATTAAAGGTCCAGACCGGCCAATTAATGACCAATTGTTTCGTGCCACAATGTTATTGGGATTAAAGCCCGTTGATGTGGTTGTCGTTTTTGATGAAGAAACTCCTGTGAAAATTCTATCAATAATCAAACCTGCGATTCATGTAAAAGGTGGGGATTATAATGTAAAAACATTGCCTGAATATCCTACAGTCATTGAAAACGGTGGAACTGTAAAATCATTATCTTTTCTTGATGGCTATTCCTCAACCAATATAATCAAAAGGTTGCTAGAAAAGAAATCGTTTTTAAATTAATGGCTGACATGTGTTCATCTAAAACGGATACCATCGGTTCTGTTTTCAATGAAGTAAAAAATATTTATTGAATTCCCACGGCATAACATTTTGAGGCAGCTGGAATCAAGAAATTATGATTAGGTAAAGGTAACTCCGTCGCATTAATTTTTATTTCAAGCGGTTTAAAGACATTCTTTGAATCGGTAATAAATTTAGAGAGTTCAAGCAGATCCTTAACAAACCGGTATTCGTAAGCACGTATAAATTGATCGCTATGTGACTCAAAATGATGAATTTTAAAATAATGGTTAAAGCAAATAAAATCAATCCGTTGGTTAAAGGTAAAAAAATATTTTAAATGTGGAGCCAAAAATAAATTAAAGTTTGATGAATCAAAAATAACAAAATCAATTGGAATACTTAGAGAATAGTTTTTTTCATGGTCATTCCAGTCATTTTTAATTGCATTAATTTTAATATCAGCCGCTTCAAGTTGTGAATAATCATAAGTTAAAAATGGTGCAACAATAGTAATTTCTTTTTTACAATTTGAGTGAGTGTGTTTCAAAATTTCGGTCAATTGATAGACCTGTTGGCCAGGATCCATTGCATAAATTAACAAATGCACGGATTTTACTTTGGGAAATTTAGAAAATAATGTGCGTAAATAGAGAATATCATTATAAGCCAACGAGGAAGAACCAAATGCTGTTTTTGAAAAAGCATCGGATTTAAAAAGTGGTCTAGAAAATTCAGTCTCATCATATGGCCGCGTACTCTGACCATCATTCAAGGTATCTCCAAAAGGGTGAATGATGACATTATTCAGATTTTTCGTTTCATTAAAATAAAAGATATAAAAAAACTGGTTGAATTCTGACGTAATTTCAATAAATGGATTTAATTTTAACTGAGTCAAAATGGTTAAATTCTGATCGTTTATTTTACAGATGACTAATTTTCGTTTAATGATACTGAAATGCTTAATAACAAGACACAACGAAATAATGGTTGAAATATTTTTTGAATCACATAAAATATGACCTTCATTGCAAGACTCGATGTGTTTGATTAATTTTTTAAAGTCTTTATTTGTGTATGAGATCGGGGGCAGCTTATATTTAGAAATAAGGACTTCTTCCCAAGATTTTACAATATTCCACATCGTTTTTTGCATATTTAATATTATATAATGAACCATGGATTCAATTAAAATTATCCTTGTTGATTGGTCAAAAAATGCACTTCAATCTGAACGAAATATGGGATTCAATTGGTTTTTTAATAAGCAAGGACTTGTTAATTTATTACAAAATATGAAGGCCAAAAAAGCATATCCAATAGAAATTATATTAGTAATCAATGATGCGTCTCTTGAGCATGAGTATGATTACTTAACACATAGTTTTGAATTTATTGATCAAATCATTTATCGAAAATCCAATACTGGCTTGGATTGGGGAGCATATAACGAAGCTTACCAACGTCTAAAATTAGAAGATTTTGAGGGAACGATTATTCTAATGAATTCAGCATGTTTAGGGCCAAGCCATGATGATTGGCTTGATGTGTATTTAAACCTATTAAATGAAGATAAAAATACAGGTGCTGTTGGCGCAAGTTATAATGGGTTTGCAGGCTCAAAAAGCAGTGATTTTTTACCACATTTACAATCTTATTTTTTATTAACTTCTATGAAAATATTGCAATCGGTTTTCCCAAATGAGCTTCCTTATAAAGAGACGGAAATGAAAAGAGACGTTATTTATGATGGAGAAATTGAGTTTTCAACCCAAATACTGACGTCTGGCTATTCAATCAAATCACCCATGAATCAATTTAATTATAAATATGGCGATCATTGGGACTATCATGGGAATCAATGCGATCCCAAGCTTCAAAGGGGTTGGGACCCTTTCTTTATTTAAGTTAACGCCTTCCAGTGGGCCAATGCTTTTCCGGATGTTATTGCCGAAAGAAGTGCTTCATTAAATTGGAACATATCTTTATTTAAAAAATGTCCGATAACTAAGCATTGATAGCGTAAAAAGTTTGCAACCGCTTCATTATTCCCTGACAATGCGTTTTCTCCAATCGTTAAGGTATCTTCAGGCAATTGATCATCAATTTGAAAATGGTCGATCTTAAATGTTTCAGGGGACATAAAGTCAAAGTTAACATTCTGTCCTTTTTTTCCTGTGATAAATGGCGTACGTCTGTCAGAGGGCAAGAGTGTTGATCCTTCAACTCCACGAACCAATATGAAATCAGAATAAACGTTTGCATGGTTTAATAAATCAATGGTTTTTTGTTTATAAGGGGGGTGGGTAAACCCAGTAAAACAAATGGTTTGATCGGCTGAAAATGGTTGCAACCATTTTTCTATTGTCGCCAATAAGGGACGTTTCACCATGGAAAATCGCATTTGAATTAATTCATGCAGTTCTTTACAAAAAACAGATTGATCAATATACCCCCAACGAATATTCGGATTTTTAATGTCTTGTGCCACATCATGACTCGATTTTAATGGATTTTTTTTTGCTTTGATAAATAATTTATGTGTATTTTGTCCATTTTTGGGAGAAACTTCATGGACACCATGAAGGATAACGGGAATCCCAACGGCAGCCAAAAGTGATGCAACAAACGGTTGTAAAAAGTAACTGCGATTAAATCCATCATAGGGTGTAGCAAAATCAATAAGAAGCGGAACATCAAGTGAATAAGTCAGTGTTTTAGTACGAAAGAAATCATAGACACACGCGTTTTCTTCAAAAGTTTCTTCTTTAAGGCGTAAACCTTCAAATAAAGCAGTTATTTTTTCTTCTGAAACATCACCAGCGCATATTTGGTTCAAACAATGGGTTAATACTTCATGACTAACGGCCTGGTGATTTCTCAAATCATAAATGGCTTGATCAAATATTTCTAAAGAAGGTGGCTCAAATAAAAAAAAGAGTTCATCACTAACGTATTTCTTATAGTTACTTTTCAGATATGTTAGTTTTTCAAGTTCATCAACAGATGCGTCAAGCATCATCCATGCAGTTAACAGTGTGGACTTCATACCCAATGGCACTTCTTTAGATTTTAAATTTGAAATAACAAATGTAATATCAGAGAGGTCCATGTGTTTACTCATGGTTTTTCCAGTACCTTTCTTTTTGAGAATCGTTTTAAATTGATGAATTAAATTACTCATACAATAATATTACGTTGATATTGTAAAAAATGTTAATAACCGATGCACTAAATAAAAAATAAAACGAAAAATTTAATAAAAAATAGAAAAATAATAGTGAAAAAACTATGAAAAAAAATTAATTTCTGCGATACTTAAAAAAGTTTCAAAACATTTGGCAATTTAATTGAATCCCAAATAATAGATGGGTAGTATTAAAAAAAAAGACGTTTAAAATATCCCAAAATTTTAATGATGCTAAAACTTTGAATATTCTAATTGTCTTAAGAAAAGGAGTAAAGTATGCCGGTAGGAAATAAAATGTTTCAGGGTGAGTTCGTAGAGATGGACGAAATGTCAAATCAAAGCATTATCAATAAGCGGAGAATAATTAATGGTTATGATGATGGTTTATTACAGGCGTCGCCATTAAAACATCCATGGGCGCGAGAAATTTTCAAAGGTATGCAGCAAAATAACTGGGTAGCAGAAGAAATTTCATTTCAAAAAGATAAAGAACAATGGGAAAATAACGAATTAACAGAGCAGGAAAGAACATGTTTTTTAAGAGCGCTCTCTTTTGCATCAAATTTAGATGGGTTACTAGTAAACTCATTATCTGAAGTTATCAAACCAAACATTACTTCACCTGAAGTGGTTTTAGCAGTTGCACGTCAAATATATGAAGAATGCTTACATGTTGATAGTTACTCTTGCATGGTTGAGGCGGTTGGCCTTGATCCAGAAGAAGTATATGGATTATACCGCAAAGATAAGCATTTATTTTATAAAAATAAAAGAGTACTTGAATCAATGTACAAAATTAATCGTCCTGAATTTTCAACGAAAACTACTGAAGGTGCGAAAGAATTTTTAGAAGCATGTACAACAAATTTAATATTTGAAGGTGTTTTCTTCTTCAGTGCGTTTCTTGTTTTTTATAATTTTGGACGGCATAATAAAATGCCAGGTAGTAAAGAAATGATTCAATTCATTAACCGTGATGAAGATTTGCATGTCAGATTATTTGTTAATATCATCAACACCATTAAAGAAGAGCAACCTGAAGTATGGACAGAAGATGTGAAGTCAATAATGCGACGTAATATTATTGATTCTGTTGAAATGGAAATCGAGTGGGGAATTTCTTGCATTGGTGAAGGAATTTTAGGAATTACACCTGTTATGTTAAAAGAATACATACAGTTTATTGGCGATATGCGACTTGATGCCATAGGGCTCGGTAAAGAATTCAACTCCAGTAATCCATTTCCATGGTTAGATGAATTTACCCAAAATAATATGATCGAAACCAATTTTTTTGAAGGAACAGTTCGTGAATATCAATCTGGAAGTTTAGAGTGGTAGCCTATTGATATTGAACTCAGCTTGTGCTAGTATTTCAATTAAATAAATGGAGGTAAATAATGGCTATTGAATTTTACAATGTTAAGAAAAGAAAAAAAGTTTCGATTGAAGAATCTGCAGTCTCTAAAGTAGAGTACAAAAGAGAAACTACAAAAGGCGTTCAAATTCGTTATGCTTTCAGAGCTCAAGATGATGACGGAACTAACTTAACAAAATTTGTAAGCAAAACTGATTACGATCAAGTTGATGCACCTGTTGCAGCTTAATAATTAATTATTTATTAACCTTGAAAGGGCCCCAAATTTGGGGCTTTTTTTATGTTTACACTTAAAAGAGACATTTCATTTAATGGTTTTGGGATTCATTCTGGGAAGAAAGTTGAACTCATAGTTGAACCTTCACATAAACCAGGGATTGAACTGTATTATAATGATCAAGTTATTAAAATATCTGTTGAAGCAATCGGAATCAATCATCTACGATCAACGACATTGTCGAATCAAAACGTAACAATTCAAACCCCAGAACATTTTTTAGCAGCATGTTATTCATTAGAATTAACAAATATCAAAGTAACATTAACGCATTATGAGTTTCCAATATTAGATGGCAGTGCATTGTTGTATATTGAAAAGCTGAAAGACAATCGAATCCCACTAAATAAAGGATCTAGAGGTAAAGTTTCTATAACTGAAGATATAACCTTTAAACTAAATGACTCCAGCTATTATGCATTTCCTAATTCCGGATTGAGTATCACAGCTGTTTTATCTTATCCAAACGATTGGATTAAAACAATGACGTATTCTTACACTCATTCTGTTTTATCATTTATTAAAGAAATAGCACCAGCCAGAACATATGGATTTGAGAGAGAAATTGATCAGTTGAAAGCCCAAGGCTTAGCAAAAGGTGGCAGTCTTGATAATGCATTGGTAATTTCTGGGGATGGTTATGTGAATCAACCACGTTTCAAAAACGAGTTGGTCCGTCATAAAATATTAGATTTTATTGGAGACATTGCAATTTTAGGGAAACAAATTGAAGGTCACTTTTTAATTGTTAAACCGTCACATCATGGAAACTGTGAATTTATAAAAAGTTTATGAATCAGGTTTATTGAGCGTCATAAGGCGTTCAGCAATTTTAATAGCAGAGTCTTTTTTATCTTCATCATTAAATACCATTTCTTTTAGTAAATTGATCAGCTTTGTATCTTTTTCTGAAATATCTTTTCCAATGATACCTTCAAGCTTTAAAGCTAAAATAATTAAAGCCGATACAATTTTACTCTCATCTTTCCCAAGGTGAGGTAAAACTTGCTGAAGGGTCTGAATAAATTTTTTATGCAGTTCTTGTTTTTTTGGAAGTAAACCGGATGCCGCAATATCTGCGTCAGCAGAAATATCAATCATTGGATCTTCTGAAGGTGAATGTTGTTGTAAATCAGGCATTATTCTCTTAACTCACCTTTAAATTGGTCAATTGAATCAATAAATGTTTTATAGTCAATGGAATAATATACATTTCGACCTTTTTTTCTCGCTTTGGTGATACCTGCTCGACGTAATGTGTTTAAATGATGAGACGTTGTTGATTGTTCCAGAAAAAAATGTTTTTCGACATCTTGTGCACACATCTCTTCATTATTAATCAGTAATTGAATAATTTTTAAACGATCTTCATTGGCTAGCGCTTTAAATAAGTCAATGTAGTTATTTTTCATATCCAATCTCCTCTATACCCATTAAACTAGTCAATACGGTAGGTAACTGTATTATACCAGATTTGGTTTGATAGTTTTCTAATATAGCAGCCAATGTTCGACCAACTGCCAGGCCCGAACCATTCAATGTATGCAAGTAATCCACTGCTTGATTCGAACCTCTATATCTTATTTTCGATCGTCTTGACTGAAAATCAAGAAAATTAGAACAAGAAGATATTTCACGGTATTGATTTTGAGATGGAAACCACACTTCTAAATCATAAGTTTTTGATGACGAAAACCCTAAATCGCCACTACAAAGCTCAACAACTCGATAGGGAAGTTGAAGAAGTTTAAGGATTTGTTCAGCATGACCCAAAAGCTCATGTAAGGAATCATTCGATTTTTCAGGAGAAACAAATTGTACAAGCTCAACTTTATTAAATTCATGCAAGCGAATTATACCTTTCATATCTTTTCCATAACTACCGGCTTCTTTTCGAAAACATTGAGTAAATGCACAATATTTGAGTGGCAGTTTATTAAAATCAATAATTTCGTTTTGATGGTGGTTCGTAAGTTGAACTTCAGCAGTTGGGCTCAGCCAAAAGTCATCAGATAAACCATATAAGTCATCAGAAAATTTGGGCAATTGTCCAGTACCTTTTAGTGCTTGAGAGTTAACAATGACAGGTGGGGAAATTTCAGTGTACCCATGATTTTCAGTATGTGTGTTTAGCATAAAGTTACCAAGTACCCGCTCAAGTTTTGCACCTAAGCCGACAAAAGAAGCAAAACGAGAGCCCGAAATTTTCGTGGCACGATCAAAATCTATTATAGAATGGAGTAAGGCAAGTTCTTCATGAGACTTTGGTTCAAAGTCAAATGACTTTGGGTCACCTTCGGTTCGTATGACAACGTTTTCAGTTTCATCTTTTCCAATTGGTGTTTCTGCCTGTATAATATTGGGGACTTCAAATGAAAATTGATCAAGTTTTGTTTTTACATCATTAACAACTTGTTGCTGCGTTTTTAATTGTTGAGACAATTGCATTAATTTTTCGCGTTCTTCATTTGTTGGTTTTCCTTTTGGAACACTTCGGTTTTTTTCACCTTGCAATGTTTCAAGCAATTGTTGTTCTTTACGCCAGTTTATATCAAGATCTTTTAATGTATTAAAAATATCTGGTGAACAACCGCGATCTTTTAATGATGTTTGGACAATTTCTGGTGTTTCTCGCAACACTTTTGGATTAATCATTTATTTCTTGACTCCCATAAAGTCCAATCAATTTAAAATAAAGGGATTGGTTTTTTATATCATTAATTAAATCATTAAAAGCAAAAGAAGAAAAATCAATAGAAAATTCAATATAAAAAATATAATTTCCCATGGATGACTTTTCTGGTCGAGATAAAATTTTTGTTAAATTTATATTGTTTGATTTAAAGATATTAAGAACATTCAGCAGACTTCCCGGGGCATCTCTTTGAGTTGAAAAAGCCAAAAGGCAATGGTGTGCATCGGAATTAATTTCTTCAAAATGTTGCTCGCGTTTGATTAAGCAAAACTGAGTTGAGTTTTGTTTTTGGTCTTGAATATTATCTTCAATCACATGAATGGGGAAAAAGTCTGAAATTCCTTGATGACCAATAACAACAGTTTCATTTTTTGGTAAATTTAATGCATCAATTAAAGGAACGGAACCAGCGGTAGATGGACCATGATGAAGGGTTGCATCAGGACAATTCTTTTTTATAAATGAATAACATTGGGCAATAGCATGCGGCATCGATATGATGTGTTTAATTGATGAATAGCGAATGCTTTCATTAAAAGACAGCATACTTTGATTAATTTTCATTGAAAAACGTTTCTCCACAAAAACATGATCATGATGTGTTAATGCATCTAAAACACGATTGACGGGTCCTTCAATGGAATTTTCAATGGGTGTAAAAATTGAATCAACGTTATTTTCAGCTAAAGCATCAAATAATTGATCTAAAGATTGATATTCAACCAAAGTTGAAGAGGGATATACTAAAGCCGCTCTTTTACAAGCGTAATGGGTAAAGGTGCCTTCAGGACCAAGGTAGCCAATCCTCATTAAAGTGATGAATATAAAGGAAACTCGCTACAAAGTGAGTGAACCATTTCCCTCGCCTTTGATGCAGTTTCGGTATTTTCAATATCAGACAGTATTAAATGAATAATATCTACAATCTTTTTGAATTCAGCTTCTTTAAATCCCCGGGTTGTTGCCGCAGGTGTTCCAAATCTTAAGCCTGACGTAACAAATGGACTTTCGGTATCAAAAGGAACCGCATTTTTATTTGCAGTAATTCCGATATCATCCAATACCTTTTCTGCAATTTTTCCGGTTAACCCTTTATTTCGTAAATCAATTAAATTCAAATGGTTATCTGAACCACCGGTTAAAACTTTAAAATTATATGACTCAAATTGGGCCGCCATTGCTTGAGCATTTTTGATCACTTGTTCTTGATAGCTTTTAAATGAAGGGTGAAGCGCTTCTTTAAAAGAAACAGCTTTACCTGCAATGACATGCATCAGAGGTCCGCCCTGGTTTCCTGGGAAAACAGACTTGTTGAATTGTTTAATTAAATCCTCGTTATTGGTTAATATTATACCGCCACGAGGCCCTCGTAAGGACTTATGTGTCGTTGATGTAACAACGTCAGCGTGTGGTATTGGTGACGGATGATGCCCACTGGCAACCAAACCAGCAATATGTGCCATATCGACCATAAAGTAAGCGCCAACAGATTTAGCAATTTCACCAATGCGTTGAAAGTCTATAACCCTTGGGTAAGCAGATGCCCCACCAATAATTAATTTTGGCTGATGCTTTTTTGCCAATGACTCAATTTGATCATAATCCAAACGTTCAGTTTCTTTGTCTATGCCATACGAAACAACATTGTAGAATTTACCTGAAAAGTTAACCGGCGATCCATGAGTTAAATGTCCGCCATGAGATAGGTCCATACCCATAATAGTGTCACCAGGATTTAAGAGTGCAGTAAAAACTGCAACATTTGCCTGTGCACCTGAATGAGGTTGAACATTAGCATATTTAGCATTAAATAATTGACAAGCACGTTCAATCGCTAGGGTTTCAACTTCATCAACATATTCACAACCACCGTAATAACGTTTTCCCGGTAAACCTTCAGCATATTTATTGGTTAAACATGATCCTTGAGCTTGCATAACAGCCTCAGAAGTAAAATTTTCAGAAGCAATAAGTTCAATACTATTTTTTTGTCGATGTAATTCCTTTTGTATGATTGAATATGTTTCTTTATCAACTTTTTCAATAAAATTTAATTCTTCATTTTTTATTAATGTCATAGCGATCTCCATGTTACTCTAAAAAACTAAGTTAGCATTCAGAACTTTTACTAATATTAGCTCAAAATTAAGAGTTCAATCAAGTAAAAGCCATTAAAGTTAAGCACATTATTTATCTAAAGTTGGAGTCAGCATTAAAGAATGGTTTAATAGAAATATGGCAAATACAATTATTTTAACTGGTATCAAACCAACTGGAGAACCGCATTTGGGGAATTTTGTTGGTGCAATTGAGCCAGCGCTTGAAATGGCAAAAAAATATAAAAATGAAAAAAAGTTTTTTTTTATTGCAGACTATCATGCATTAACGACAATTAAGGATCCTCAAGAAATGGCACATTATCGGCAAAGTGTTGCAGCGACTTGGTTATCTTTTTTCAAAAAGTCCGAAAATTGTTTTTTTTATTTTCAATCACAAGTTCCGGAAATTTTTGAATTGTATTGGATTCTTTCTTGTTTCTGTCCAAAAGGATTACTCAATCGAGCACATGCATACAAAGCATTAACAGCAAAAAACACATTAAATAATCATGATCCTGATCGTCAAATTAACCACGGACTTTTCTCATATCCTGTTCTAATGGCAGCAGATATTTTACTATTTAAAGCCAATTTGATACCCGTTGGACAAGATCAAAAACAGCATGTCGAAATTGCTGTTGAAATTGTTAAAAGTTTAAACCATAAGTTGAAAAAACCAATTCCAATTCCGGAACCACTCATAGATCATGAAAATAAAGTTGTGATTGGAACAGATGGTGAAAAGATGAGTAAAAATTACAATAATACATTGCCTTTATTTGCATCTAGAAATGAGCTGAAAAAGAAGATTGGTAAAATTAGAACTGATTCTAAACCATTGGGTGAACCATTGGATTATAATAATTGCAATGTTTTTAAACTCTTTTCATATATTTCATCCAAAAAGCAACAAAGCGATCTAAAACAAAAATACCAATCGGGCAGCATTGGCTATGGCCATGCAAAAAATGAACTTTTGGAAGCTTATGAAACGTATTTTGAAGATGCAAAACAACAATACAACTCATATTTGAGTAATGGCATTGGCCTTAATGATATAATAAGTGGATATTCAAAAGAAGTTGCATCAATTGCTGCAACGAATTTGAGAGAAATTAAAAGATCATTGGGAGTTTTAAAATGAGCCAATATATTTTTAGTATTGTATTTAGTTTTATTTTAATGTTTTTTATGACAAAGATTGCAATTTTTCTTTCACATAAGTTCTCATTTTATGATATTCCAAAAGCTAGAAATATGCACAAAACCCCAACACCAGTGTTAGGCGGTTTAGCATTATTTTTAACAATTATAATTTCAATGCTATTTTTTATCCCATCGAATTGGGGGGCATTTTCAGCGGGTATTACAGGAGCATTTTTAATCTTTATTATTGGTTTATATGATGATCGATTTGATCTAAAACCTTGGTTAAAAATTATCCTTCAATCATTGGTAATTACAATTATTTATATGAATGGTGTACGAATTGATTTCATAACGTGGCCGACAAATGCATCCCCCATTTTTTTTACACCATATGCATCGTTTTTTATTACGCAGGTTTGGATGATTATTATTATAAATATGTTCAATATTATTGATGGTATTGATGGGTTGGCCGTTGGTATTTCAGGTCTAACATCGCTAATGTTATTTTTTGTTTCATTATCGGTATCTCCAAATTATGTTTCGTTTTTATTATGTTCGATTATAGGCGCTTCAGCGATGTTTTTAAAATTTAATTTTTACCCTGCAAAAATATTCTTAGGGGATTCAGGGGCATTATTATTAGGGTATTTATTTGCACTTTGCTCTATTCTTGGTGTATTAAAGTCAACGGTTTCATTTACAATCTTATTATTTGTTTTTGCAATTCCACTGATGGACTTAGTGTTAAGCATTATTCGTCGAACACTTAAGCGTAAAAATATTTTTAATCCAGACTTAGAACACATTCATCACCAATTGGTAAAGCGAGGCTTGTCAGTGCCGAGAACAGCGATCATCTTATATTCAATTTCAGGATGTTTTGGCGTGATTGGTATTCTTAGTGCGATCCATTCAAATGTTATTCGATTTTTACTTGGAGCTCTATTATTTATTGGTGTTCTAATTTATTTCTCATTTCTTCAAATGTCAAATAAACAATTTAAAACAATTAAGAAAAATTAAAATTGAACTTTTGGAATTGCATCAATTAACAATTTTGTATAATCATTTTTTGGTGATGTGAAAATTTGTTTGGGTAACCCTTGTTCAACAATTTCACCCAAATACATGACGGCAACATAATCACAGCGTTCAGCAACCAATGCTAAATCGTGAGAAATAAATATCATGGCCATATTGTACTCTACCTTTAATGAATCAATAAGCGCTAATATTTCTTTCTGTGTTGTAACATCAAGTGAGGCTGTTGGTTCGTCAGCAATTAAAAGTTCAGGGCGCATTGATAAAGTAATTGCAATCATAATACGTTGACACATTCCCAATGAAAATTGATGCGGGTAATCATCAATCCGAAGATGAGCATCAACAATTTTGACTTTATTTAGAAGTTCAATAGCATAGTCTCGGGCTTCATTTTTAGTATATGAATGATGCAATTGAATGGTTTCAATCATTTGATTTCCGATAGTATAAACAGGGTTCAATGCCGCAAGTGGATTTTGAAAAATGTAACCAATTTTATTCCCTCGAATTAATCGGTATTCATCTTTTGATAAGTTCATTAATGATTGACCATTAAATGAAATGTCCCCTGTAACTTTTGCAGTTGGCGCTAAAAGCCCCATAATGGCAAGCGATGAAACACTTTTACCCGATCCTGATTCACCAACGATCCCGACAGATTGACCAGGTTTAACATCATAAGAAATACTTTTAACCGCGTGAATTAATTTTTTGTCTAATGAAAATGTCACCGATAAATCACGTATGGATAGCATTTTTCTCCTTTGCCTTTGGGTCGATTAAGAGCCAAAGCCCATCACCCAGAAAATTTAATGATAACACGGTTAATGTAATTAAAATACCAGGGATAAGCGCCATCCAAGGCGCTTCTCTTAAAAACCCCAAACTATTTTCCAACATGTTTCCCCAAGATGAATGCGGTGGCTGAACGCCTAAACCTAAAAAGCTTAATACGGATTCAACTAAAATTGCACCACCCATCCCAAGCATTGCAGCAACAATAACTGGGTTTAATGTGTGAGGCAATATATGCTTAAATAAGACACGCCGCTCAGAAATTCCACGAGCTCTAGAAGCCACAACAAATTCACGTTCCTTTATACTTAAAACTTCAGCTCGAACCAAGCGAGCCATCCCCATCCAAGATGTTACACCAATAACAACCATGACATTAAAAATACTCGGATCTAGGGTAACTTGAATCATTAATATTAAAAATAGCGTTGGAAGCGCCATTAATATATCAATAATTCGCATAATAATGGCATCAAAAACACCACCTAAAAATCCAGAAATAAGTCCAATAAAAATACCAATGCTAAGAGAAATACTAACGGCGACAAATCCAACCATTAATGAAATTCGTGCGCCATAAATACTACGTAAAAAAAGATCTCTTCCGAGATCATCAGTCCCAAAAATATGAGAAAAACTTGGCGCCATGGGGGATCCAATTTCTGCAGCATTGATGTAATTAGGATCAAAAGGAAAAAATGGAATGATGATGGCGGCAAAAGCCAACGTACCTAAATAAATAAAGGAAAACCAAAGCTTCACAGTCATTATAGACCTTTATCCTTATATTTCTTTGAGATTCTTGGATCAGCATATGAGTATGTTAGATCGGCACATAGATTGCCTATAATTATTAAAACTGACGAAAAAAGTATTGTCGCCATTAAAATCGGATAATCACGTTGAAAAACAGCTTGAACACCCAGCTGTCCCATTCCTGGCCAGGAAAAAATATACTCAATAATAAATGAGCCACTGATTAAAGACGGCAAATCCAACCCGAGTATTGTGATTATAGGTAATAATGCATTTTTTAACGCATGCTTAAATAAAATACGTTTCTCAGATATTCCTCTCGCTCTAGCAGCAGTTATGAAATCTTGAGCAAGGATTTTTATCATTGAAAAACGATTATATCGTATCAACCCTGCAATACCGCCAATAATTATTGTCATCAATGGGAGCATCATGTGATATAAAATATTCATGCCTTTTTGAATAACTGATGCATCTTGTAACATCGGGTCCAAAAAACCTGAGGTTGGAAATAGATTTAGCTGAACTGAAAAGATTAAAATAAACATCAACCCTAGCCAAAATGTCGGAATAGACAGACCCAAAAAGCTAAAAACGGTAATAGAATCATCAATCCAAGTATCTTTTTTATAGCCACAAATCAATCCCAATGGAAATGTGATGAGTAATATGAGAACCAATGAAGAAATAGATAAGATTAATGTCGCAGGCAATCTAGCAAGAATGGCATCGACAACAGGTTGGCCATTCACATAAGAATAGCCAAGATTACCCTGCAGTAACTCTTTGAACCAATAAAAAAATTGAATTAAAAGGGGTTTATCCAAGCCTAAATTTTGTCGAACTTGTTGCAAATCTTGGGCGCTTACAGTGGGGTCCATATACATCAGAGTCGGGTCTCCGGGTGCAAGATGCATAATTAAAAAAGAAAGAAAAGAAATCCCGATGACAAGAGGAATAGCCGTTAGTAATCGTTGCAGTATATAAGGCATTTATTCCACTAAATAAACATTTTCAATGGGATTCATTAAGCCAGCTGGACCTGCTTTTGATAAGCCTTTGACACGCTTATTCATTCCAAGCAAGGTTTCGGGAAAATATAAAAATAAGTAAGGGATATCATTTGCGATTGTTTGATAAACTGTATTATATATTTTTTTTCGTTCTTCTTGATTAATCTCAGTTCGCCCATTTTCTAAAAGCTGATCAACAGATTTATTTTTATAGCCAATAAAGTTAAACCCTTGAGGATATTGGCTAGAATGCCAAATGGAGTAGCCATCTGGATCCAATCCTAGTGACCAACCCAATATGACAGCATCATAATCTTTTGGCGTCTTATCTGCATCAACAATTTTGATAAAAGAACTCCATTCAAGCAATTGGATGGACACATCAATACCGACATCAGAAAGCATACGCTGAATAATTTGAGCTGCTTTTTCACGATTTTTATTGCCTTTATTCGTGATAATTTTAAATCGAAATGGGCGCCCATCTTTTTCAAGGACCCGATGTTACAAGATGCATCAGTTATTCAAAAAGGCATGAATATTTTATATCACATGATGCTCCCATTG